>Ga0183099_1000126_pt1 | contig 73888 bp, 69 predicted proteins | sample Biomet1_FD_127788 | JGI IMG/M metagenome (GOLD analysis project Ga0183099, IMG submission 127788) | Microbial communities from bioreactor (seeded with anoxic lake sediment) at LBNL, California, USA - Biofuel metagenome 1 | ecosystem: Engineered > Bioreactor > Anaerobic > Unclassified ...
TTTTTTACGATGAAATGCACTGCGTTTTACGAAGCAATAGGAGGTAAAACATCGTAGAAACGTTTGCGTTTCTACGTGAAAACGCTTACGTTTCTATATAGAAACGCATGCAAAACATGAAATTTGACCGTCAAATCACCGTCACTTTTATTAGCAAAATTCGTCGATAAAATACTGATATTCATTAAGTTGACATTTCGACACTTATATTTTTCAAAACCCTAGGTGCGCGCATATATGCACGTACATTATATAAGCAGAAATGGATGACGTAGCTAAGACGTAGCTCATCGAAGCTAAATTTAGCAAGCTACGTATCGTCATCTCCTCTGTTTAAAGGCTTTATGAAAGATGCCGTAGCTTCGTAGCTAAAAACAAAAAAAAGCTGGGGCTATGCCTAAATAGGCAAAATCAAATCGCCACAATAGTTATTACACTACTGTGGCGATTAAATATTTGCAGATATATCTATTAATTATTCTTGATATAATCAACTATCCACTTTCCTACTTCTATAGTTCCGTATGTATTGCCACCTTCAACCTGAATTTCAGGAGTACGTACATTTGCGTCAAGGCTTGCATTTACCGCCTTACGGATAAGTTGTCCCTCGGTGTTAAGTCCGAAGTGTTCAAGAAGCATTGCAGCAGAAAGAATTTGAGCGATAGGATTGGCAATATTCTTACCTGTAGCCTGAGGCCAACTTCCATGAACAGGTTCAAACAAAGGAGTGTGCTCACCAAGACTTGCAGATGGCTGAAGTCCCATAGAACCCGTAATACAACTTGTTTCATCTGTAAGAATGTCACCAAAGGTATTTTCTGTAACAATAACATCAAAGAATGTAGGCTCTGTAAGAACACGCATTGATGCATTATCTATGAACATGTAATCTGTGTTTACTTCAGGATAAGATGGTTCCATTTCCTTAGCAATCAATCTCCAAAGACGACTTGAAGCAAGAACATTTGCCTTATCAACAACTGTAAGGTGCTTATTACGATTCATAGCTGTTTCAAAAGCAACCTTCAAGATGCGTTCAATTTCTGGGCGTGTATAGATGTCTGTATCATAAGCCTTGTCATTATCCTGATACTTCTCACCAAAATACATACCACCAGTAAGTTCACGAATTACAACAAAATCAGCACCTCTTAACAATTCATCCTTCAAAGGAGACTTATGAAGAAGACACTCAAAAGTAGCAACAGGACGCACATTAGCAAAAAGGCCTAGCTTCTTACGCATTGCAAGCAGCCCCTGTTCTGGACGAACTTTAGCAGTTGGATTATTATCAAACTTAGGATCACCTACAGCAGCAAATAAAACAGCATCTGCATCCATACAAACCTTAAAAGTATCTTCTGGAAAAGGATCTCCAACTGCATCAATAGCATGAGCGCCGCAAAGAGCCTCAGTGTATGTAAACTTGTGGTTAAACTTATCTGCTACCTCATTTAATACAGCAACACCTTGTTTCATTATCTCCGGTCCGATACCATCACCGGCCAAAACTGCAATCTTTAAATTCATTATATTATATTTTAAAATTCATTTATCTACTTTCTGGATTCTCAATCATATTGAGCATCTTTATAGTTGCCTTAATGGCAGCCTCAGTCTGATCGGCATCAAGTCCTCTTGTACGGAACATTTTACCATCACTTTTAATCCATGTAATAATTGTCTGCACCAAAGCATCAGTACGCCCGCCAGGCGGAATACTTACCTGATAGTTATCCAACAGCGGGAAATCTCTATTGAGATTATTCTTGTAGACTTTACGTAAAGCCTTAACAAATGCATCATATTGTCCGTCACCAGTAGAGTCAGCTTCGTAGCAAACATCATTTATTGACACTTTAAGACTTGCTATAGGTCGCAAGCCGTAAGAGGTTGAAACCATGTAACTTTCCAATCTCACTTTTTCATCAGGAATACTATGTTTCAACACATCAGAAACAATATATGGTAGGTCTTCCTGAGTAACAATTTCTTTTCTGTCGCCAAGCTGTGTAATACGCTGAGTCACCGCCTTTGTCTGCTCCTGAGTAAGCACGAGTCCGAGTTCATTAAGATTCTGGGTAATATTTGCTTTACCAGAATTTTTACCAAGGGCATATTCACGATGACGTCCAAATCTTTCAGGAACCAAATCATTGCAATATAGCTTATCTTTATTGTCACCGTCTGCATGAACACCAGCAACCTGGGTAAAAACATTATCGCCAACGATAGGAGTATTTGGTGCTACAGCAATACCACTGTAACCCTCTACAAGATGAGTAATATACACCAAGGAAGTCTCGTCAATATTTGTTGAGAAGTCATACATATCCTTCAATACGACATGTACAGACGACAATGGAGCATTACCACATCTCTCGCCCAATCCATTTACAGTGACATGCAATCCTTTAACACCAGCCTTAACTGCCGCAAGTGAATTAGCCACAGCCAGATCGTAGTCATTATGAGCATGGAAATCAAAATTCACACCAGGATAACGTTCCACTACCTGACTAATATAATCCATTGTCTGAGTAGGACTCAATATTCCTAATGTGTCGGGCAAAAGAAAACGGCATATATTCTTGTCATAGAGAGAATCTATAAGTTTGAACACATATTCTGGAGAATCTTTCATACCAGAAGACCAATCCTCAAGATACAGATTTACCTGCATATTCAAGCTTTTGGCATAATCAAGAACTTCTATGATATCTTGAATATGTTCATCTATGGTTTTCTTCAGCTGCAATTCGCAATGCTTCAAACTACCTTTAGCCAAAAGATTTATGACACGACAACCGCAATCACGTATCCAATCAACTGACATATTGCCATCAACAAAACCGAGAACTTCAACTTTATTGAGCACTCCGTTAAGTTCGGCATAACGGCAAATCATGCGTACTGCATCCTTTTCACCTTCTGACACACGTGCAGAAGCAATCTCAATGCGATCAACCTTTACATCAGACAATAGTGCACGAGCTATCATCAGCTTTTCATGAGGGAGAAAAGACACACCATTGGTCTGTTCTCCATCACGAAGCGTGCAATCCATTATTTCTATTTGTTTGCGTTCTCCCATGATTCAACCTTATCACGATTCTCCACAAGGAAGTCTACATCATCAAGACCATTCATAAGACAATGCTTCTTATATCCGTTTATCTCAAATCGCTCACTCTTTCCAGACTTTAAATTAGTAACAACCTGATTTGGCAAATCTACCTTCACCTCCATCTTGTTATCTTCGCTTATGTTATCGAAAAGTTCCTGAAGGAACCCCTCAGACACAACGACAGGAAGCACAAAATTGTTTAGCTCATTATTTTTATGAATATCAGCAAAGAAAGAACTTATTACTACTCTGAATCCATATCCAGCAATAGCCCAAGCTGCATGTTCACGAGATGAACCTGAACCAAAGTTCTTACCAGCTACAAGTATAACTCCACTATATCTTGGATCGTTTAAAACAAAATCTTCCTTTATTGAACCATCCTTATTATATCGCCAATCACGAAATAAATTATCACCAAAACCTTCTTTGTCCGTTGCTTTTAAAAAACGAGCCGGAATTATCTGGTCAGTATCCACGTTCTCTAACGGCAATGGAATACAAGTTGATGTTATAACATTAAATTTCTGTTTCATAATTATTATATTAAAGAGTTCGTGGATCTGTTATTTTACCCGTTATAGCCGCAGCTGCAGCTACTAGTGGAGAAGCAAGTATTGTACGTGAACCAGGTCCCTGTCGTCCTTCAAAGTTACGATTACTTGTTGAAACAGAATACTTTCCTGCAGGAATCTTATCATCATTCATTGCAAGACATGCAGAACATCCAGGTTGACGAATTTCAAAGCCAGCTGCTTCAACAATCTTGTCTATGCCTTCTTCACGAATCTGCTTGTCAACAAGCCATGAACCAGGAACAAGCCAAGCCGTTACATTATCAGCCTTTTTCTTTCCTTTAACGATATCTGCGAAAGCACGAAAATCCTCTATTCTTCCATTGGTACATGCGCCAAGGAAAACGTAGTCAATAGCATGACCAAGAAGTTTCTCACCAGGAGTAAATCCCATATAGTCAAGACTCTTCAAAAATGAAGCCTGCTCTTTATCATCTATTGTATCAAGAGTAGGTGTTGCTTCGTCAATAGCAATACCCATTCCTGGATTTGTACCATAAGTTATACGTGGTGCAATATCAGAAGCATTAAAATTCAATTCCCTATCAAATATAGCATCGTCTCCGCTCTTTAAAGTCTTCCAATAAGCTAACGCCTTATCCCATTCTTCTCCTTTTGGAGCATATTCACTACCTTTGATATATTCAAACGTCTTTTCGTCAGGAGCTACAAAACCGCCACGTGCACCCATCTCGATAGTCAGATTACACAAAGTTAATCTTCCTTCCATAGACATATCACGCACTACATGACCACTATATTCTACAAAATAACCAGTTGCGCCACTAGTAGTAAGTTTACTCATCAGGTAAAGAGCTACATCCTTAGCCACAACATTAGGACTGAGTTTTCCGTTGATATTTATCCTCATACTCTTTGGCTTCTGCTGAAGAATGCATTGAGAAGCCATAACCATTTCAACTTCAGAAGTACCGATACCGAAAGCAACAGCACCCATTGCTCCATGAGTCGAAGTGTGAGAGTCACCACATACAATTGTCATTCCTGGCAATGAGAGTCCCTTCTCAGGACCGACCACATGAATTATACCGTTATCTTTGGTATTCATCTTAAACTCTTTCAATCCAAAATCATCACAGTTCTTGTCAAGTGTGTCAAGTTGTTTGCGTGAAATGGGATCTTCAACAGGTTTATCCTGATCATGAGTAGGTGTATTATGGTCTGGCATGCAATATATTTTGTCAGATCTAAAGCACTTCAATCCCCTTGCACGCATTCCAGAGAAAGCCTGTGGAGAAGTTACTTCGTGACAATAAAGACGATCTATATAAAGTTGTGAAGGACCATCATCAACAGTCTGCACAACATGTTTGTCCCAAATCTTGTCAAATAATGTATTCATAAATATATGTGTTAATTATTACCTAAATTAGCGAATCTTAAACTTATTGATACAATCTATGTATGCCTCTACACTGGCAGTTACTATGTCTGTGTCAGCACCAAAACCATAATATAAGTGACCATCGTATTCTACCTGCATGTGAACTTTTCCTACATCATCAGAGCCCTTATCTATGGCCTGAATAGTAAACTCTTTCAAGGTCATCTTCTTCTGTACAATTTTCTTCAAAGCCTTGATGGCAGCATCTACAGGTCCGTTGCCGGAAGATGCTTCTTCAAACTTCTGACCAGATAAGTCAAGTCCAATACTTGCCACGCTCTTTACGCCCTTACCCGTAGTTACCTGTAGGTAATCAAGTTTCACTCCATGAGAATCAGTCTGGTCTGCACCAGCCAACATCATAACATCATCATCGCTAACCTCTTTCTTTTTATCAGCTAACTGTAAGAATTTCTTATATAAATTATCAAGTTTTTCCTCGTCTTTAATATCAATACCATTTACATGCAGACGATATTTCAAAGCAGCTCTTCCTGAACGAGCAGTCAATACTATTGAATTATCATCTAAACCGACATCCTTTGGATTGATTATTTCATAAGTTTGTACATTCTTCAATATACCATCTTGATGAATACCGCTTGAGTGTGCAAATGCGTTACGTCCAACAATAGCCTTGTTAGGCTGCACAGGCATATTCATCAAGCTTGACACCATTCTCGACATTGGAACAATCTTATTTGTATTGATATTTGTGTCAATATTGATGCCATTATGACATTTAAGTATCATAGCAATTTCTTCAAGGGCTGTGTTACCAGCACGCTCTCCTATTCCATTTATTGTCACTTCAACCTGACGCGCACCATTTAATACACCTTGAAGCGTATTTGCAGTAGCCATACCTAAATCATTATGACAATGAGTAGAAAGGATTGCCTTATCCATACCATCAACATGCTCCATAAGATACTTAATCTTATTTCCATATTCATCAGGAAGGCAATAACCTGTTGTGTCAGGAATATTGACAACTGTGGCACCAGCTTTGACAACAGCCTCTACCACTCTTGCCAGATATTCATTATCTGTTCTACCTGCATCTTCTGCATAAAACTCAACATCTTCTACATATTTTTTGGCATAACTTACCGCAGCTACTGCACGCTCTATTATTTCATCTCTATTAGAGTTGAATTTATACTTGATATGAGAATCACTAGTTCCTATTCCTGTATGTATACGCTTATGTTTTGCATATTTTAGAGCATCAACAGCACAATCAATATCTTTTTGAACGGCTCTTGTCAAGGCACATATAGTTGGCCATGTAACAGCTTTGGAAATTTCAACAACAGAATTAAAATCACCTGGAGATGATATAGGGAAACCAGCCTCAATAACATCTACACCCAACTGCTCAAGCGCCTTAGCTACCTGTATTTTCTCAACAGTATTCAATTGGCATCCTGGCACCTGTTCACCATCTCTAAGAGTGGTATCAAAAACAAACAATCTGTCACTCATATATTTGTATATTTATATTTAATTATTTTCCAATGAAAAAGCCTTTCACACTTACACGGAAGTGAGAAAGGCTTCAAATATCTTTTTACATCATCTATATGCGCACCTTACCACTCCCACTCACTTTTTGAAGTCGAAGTCGAATAATAATGCTCAATATGTTTAGAGGTGTAATCATATACTATTTTGTATTTACGAATGCAAAGGTAATGATATATTTCTAAATACACAAAAGAATTAAAACATTTTTAGATAAAAATCTTTCATATTGCTACTTTTGATAACTTTTTACATCATTTTTATTATTTGTTTCAAATCAGAAAGGCATATTGTCGCCTTGAGGAATAGGTGGCATATCGCCAAATGGATTATCTTGCGGAGCAGCATCACCGTTGTTCATCTTAGAACCGATAATCTCTCCACCACCCTGCGGCATACCATAAGAGTCTTCAGGATTCTGGAATCTAGTATATTCACCCTTAAATGTAAGCAATACATCACCAGTAGCACCCTTTCTATGCTTTGCAATAATGATTTGAGCTTTTCCGTGAAGGTCGTTACCCTTTTCATCATTGAAAATATGATAGTATTCAGGACGATGCACGAAAAGCACCATATCGGCATCCTGCTCGATGGCTCCTGATTCACGCAAGTCACTAAGCTGAGGACGCTTACCTTCAAGTCCATCACGATTTTCAACAGTACGGTTCAACTGAGAAAGTGCAAGTATTGGAATATTCAATTCCTTTGCTAATCCTTTTAATGATCTTGATATTGTTGAAACCTCCTCCTGACGGCTACCAAACTTCATACCGGTGGCATTCATCAACTGAAGGTAGTCAATCATAATAATCTTAACTCCTTTTTCTCGCGCTAACCTACGAGCTTTAGTACGAAGTTCAAATACCGACAAGCCTGGAGTATCATCCACATACACAGGAGCACCAGTCAACTTTCTAAGATTCTTGTCAAGACGTTCCCATTCATCAGGAGTAAGCTGTCCGTTCAGCATTTTGCTACCCTCAATCTCACAAGCATTCGAGATCAAACGGTTTACAAGCTGAACGTTGTTCATTTCCAGAGAGAAGAACGCAATAGGAATTCTATAATCAACAGCTATGTTCTTTGCCAAACTAAGTGCGAAAGAAGTCTTACCCATGGCTGGACGTCCAGCTATAACAACAAGGTCACTACACTGCCATCCACTCGTCATTTCATCTAACTGAGTATATCCGGTTGGAACACCAGTCAAACCACCAGTATTGGCTGAAGCCTTTTGCAAGATTTCCACAGCCTGTTGAATAACAGGATCTATCTGAGTGTAGTCCTGCTTCATATTCTTCTGTGATATCTCAAACAAAGTACCTTCGGCCTCCTGCATCAAGGAATCAACGTCAACGGTATCGTCAAAAGCTTTTTCCTCAATCCTACTAGCGAACTGAATAAGCTGACGAGCGAGAAATTTCTGTGCTAAGATATGGGCATGATATTCCACATTAGCAGAAGATGCAACATGAGCACTGATATCTAGCACATAGCCTGGGCCACCTATATCATCAATCGTTCCTTCCTTTTTCAATTCTTCGGTAACGGTCATGATATCAACAGGGCGCTCACTCATATTCAGGTTCTGAATAGCCTGATAAATTTTTTGATTTCTCGGTTCATAGAATGTTTCAGGACGTATGATCTCTGAAATCATTGAAAATGCATCCTTATCTATCATCAAAGCACCTAACACAGCTCTCTCTATATCTGTAGCCTGAGGTTGAAGATGACCATAAGTAGTATCTATTGGGGTAGAAGTCTTACGTTTTTTAGTATTATTACTGTTATTTTCTGCCATATATTAATGATTTGTGACAAAGGTAATAATTTTTTTGTTTATATAATATTATGGTTATTAGATTTTTTGTATTTTTGCAATAAGATACAACTGCACTCGATATAACATTCAAACAAGTTTGATGATTATGCTCACGTTTGCAATATCTGTGCATAAATAATTAAAATAAAAACTATGATTAAATTTCCATGTGCCAAAATTAATCTTGGACTGAACATTGTAAGCAAACGTTCCGATGGCTATCATAATTTGGAAACGGTATTCTACCCTATTCCATTATATGATGCTTTGGAGATAAAACATATGGATGAGGAATTTCCATCTGAAAATGATTGCGACTTAAAAGTTACCGGAAATGCTATTGAATGTGATGAAAACAATAATCTTGTTGTAAAAGCCTACAACTTAATAGCAGAAGATTATAAACTTCCACGAGTGCATGCTCATCTTTATAAACGAATACCTTCACAAGCTGGTTTGGGGGGTGGATCTAGCGATGCAGCCCACATGATTAAACTTCTTGATGAACGTTTCAGACTTAACATAGGTAATGCGGAAATGGAAAGATATGCTGCTAAGCTTGGTGCAGACTGCGCATTCTTCATTGGTTGCGAACCATCTTACGCAACAGGTATCGGTGATCAACTTATGCCAGCAGACGGACCGAAAGGTAATCTGAATGGATATTACATATTCCTTGTTAAACCAGACATTGCGGTTTCCACAAAAGAGGCTTATGCAAACATTGTGCCACGCACTCCTAAAATCTGTTGTAAAGAAATTGTACACCAATCTATTTATACATGGAAAGAACTCTTGGTTAACGATTTTGAATTATCTATATTCACAAATCATCCAGAATTAAGTAATATCAAAAACAAACTTTATGAGAGGGGTGCTGTATTTGCGCAAATGAGTGGTAGCGGAAGTTCCATTTACGGTTTGTTCAAAGAAGAACCTAAAGAATTAGAAAGACTTTTCCCTGATTGCTTTACATTTAAAGCCAAACTATAAAATATGAAAGACAATAAAGATGAGATTTTTCCCCTCGTTGATGAACAGGGAAACATTATCGGTGCAATAAGCCGCGGAGAGGCACACGACGGAAGCAAAAAATTACATCCAGTAGTGCACTTGCATGTTTTCAATAGTAATGGTGATCTTTACCTACAAAAACGCCCTACATGGAAAGATATCCAACCTTCAAAATGGGATACTGCATGTGGTGGACATGTTGATCTAGGGGAAGATGTAAAAATAGCACTTAAACGAGAAGTAAGGGAAGAACTTGGAATAACAGATTTCACACCACTGGATATGGGCCACTATATTTTTGAAAGTGCGCGTGAAAAAGAATTGGTTTATGTACACAAAACAATATACGATGGAGAGGTACAACCAAGTAAGGATGAATTGGACGGTGGAAAATTCTGGAGCCGTGATGAGATATTAAACAATATAGGCAAAAATGTTTTCACCCCCAATTTTGAAAACGAATATACTAAGTTTTTCAAATAGTAGATACTCATTGTTTTTTGTGACATAATACAGAAGGTATACATCGTTTAATTGTTGAAACGATGTATATCAATTTAAGGCATAATCATACAACGTTTTCGTTTTGTTTATATAATGATGTCCAATGGTCATGCATACTATTTTATAAAAGATAGAGGATAGTGAAGGTTATCTTGGAAAGTTCTAGCATCGCAAATGGTTAACATACACAAGTTGATAAACAATGTATGAAAGTATATAAAAAATAAAAAGGTTGTAAAGCTAAACTTTACAACCTTTTTTATTTAGTTCTTAATAGAATTACTTCTTAAAGAAATCCTTTACAGCCTCATTAGGGACCATATGCTCATCAAATACATAAGCACCAGTCTTAGGGCTCTTTACCATTTTTATTACCTTTGAATATGCGCGACCTTCCGAAGAACCTTCATGGAGGGTAGCGACCGCTTTCTTTGCCATATCTTATATGAATTTAAAAGGGTTATTACTTAATCTCCTTGTGAAGAGTCATCTTCTTCAGGATTGGGTTGAATTTCTTCAATTCAAGACGCTCAGGAGAATTCTTACGATTCTTTGTTGTTACGTAACGGCTTGTTCCTGGAAGTCCGCTATTCTTCATTTCAGTGCATTCTAGAACGACCTGCACTCTATTTCCTTTAGCTTTCTTTGCCATGATAATTATTCTCCTATTACTTTAATGTCTTTCCATTCGCAATAACCCTTAGAAACAGCCTTCTTTAAGGCAGCGTCAAGACCGACTTTATTAATGAGACGAAGACCAGCAGCACTGGTCTTAAGGCTAATCCAACAATTCTCTTCTACATAGTAGAATTTTTTGCTGAAGAGGTTAACATCAAAGCTTCTCTTTGTATGGTGCTTTGAGTGAGACACATTACAACCTAATTGTGCCTTCTTTCCTGTAATCTGACAAATCTTAGACATTACTATCTTTAATTTTTGTTTTCGTTTTTGATACTTATTCCAAACAGGGTGCAAAATTACAAATAATTTTGAATTACCCAAAATATTTACCTAAAGAATGTTGATATTTAAGTATTTTTTTGTTTTGAACTACTCTTTTGGATTCTTTTCTTTAACAAAATCCAAAAATAGCCTCAAAGCTTTTCTTGATGCAATAGCAAGATTTATATCTCGTCCAAAGTCTTCTTCAAGCTTAAACGTACGTATATCATCCTTGCAACCATATCCTATCCATATAGTTCCAACAGGTATTGAAGGTGTACCTCCTGCTGGTCCTGCTACGCCAGTTGCAGAAATAGCATAATCAACATTCAGTGCGTCACATGCTCCAGCAACCATTTGCTTAGCAACATCTTCACAAACAGCAGTCTGCTCTTCCAACGTATCATGAGAAACATGCAATAGGTTTTCCTTTATCTCATTTGTATAAGAGATTATTCCACCCTTGAAATATTTACTAGCCCCAGGTACTGCGATTATAGCTTCCGCAATACGTCCACCGGTACAACTTTCAGCAGTTCCGAGAGTAAGGTCGTTGTCATACAAATATTGCTGTATTTCTTTACTTAATACTTTACTTTCTAATTCCATATCATTTACTTAAAGGTTACTTTTGAGAAAGCCGGCATGTCTATAGAGCCGAAATCCTTATCCTCATATTTAAAATTGCCTACACATGCTATCATAGCTGCATTATCAGTTGTATAGCTGAATTTAGGTATATATACCGTCCAACCATATTTCTCGGCATGCTCATGGAAAGAATTACGAAGTCCATTGTTAGCAGATACTCCACCTGCCACTGCAACATGAGTGATTTTAGTATCTTCTACAGCCTTACGCAATTTCTTCATAAGTATGTCTACAATTGTAAATTCCAAACTTGCAGCCAAATCTTGCTTATGATGCTCTACAAAATCAGGATCCTCACTAACCCAATCACGAAGATTATATAAGAAAGATGTCTTCAATCCAGAGAAAGAATAATTCAATCCTGGAATATGAGGTTCTGAGAATTTATATGCTTTCGGATTTCCTTGACGAGCAAGTTTGTCAATGATAGGACCACCAGGATATCCCAGTCCCATAACCTTTGAACACTTATCAATCGCCTCACCAGCAGCATCATCGATAGTCTGTCCTAGTACCTGCATATCATTGTATGCATTTACTTTAACAATCTGCGAATTACCACCAGAAACCAACAGACAGATAAAAGGGAACGGCGGAGCACATGTGTCATCGTCGCTTTCCTTTATAAAATGAGCCATAACATGACCTTGAAGATGATTAACATCTATCAAAGGAATATCCAATGATCGCGCAAATCCTTTGGCAAAATTCACTCCAACAAGAAGAGAGCCCATCAATCCAGGACCACGTGTAAAAGCTATTGCACTCAACATCTCCTTTGTTATTCCGGCACGCTTTATAGCCTGATCAACTACAGGAACTACATTTTGCTGATGTGCACGTGAAGCCAACTCTGGAACTACACCGCCGTAAGCTTTATGAACATCCTGTGAAGCGGTAACATTAGAAAGAAGCACGCCATTTTTCAATACGGCAGCTGAGGTATCATCGCACGAAGACTCTATACCTAATATATAAATATCTTTATTCTCCATATATTTCGACTTTCATTTTTCTTTACTATTAATATGTAAGGATTTCTACGCCATGTTCTGTCATAACAAATGTATGTTCCCATTGAGCACTTGGCAATTCATCACCAGTAACAATTTCCCACTCATAAGGATCATCAGCATCAAGGAAAACCTTCCATGTACCTTGATTTATCATCGGTTCAATCGTAAATACCATACCTGGAACAAGCAACATTCCAGAACCTTTATGTCCATAATGCACAATATCAGGTTCCTCATGAAATTCCAATCCTACACCATGACCACATAAATCACGTACTACTCCATAATGATATTTCTCGGCATGCTTTTGTATTGCGTGCCCTATATCACCAACAAAACTAAATGGTTTAGCTGCTTCAGCGCCAATTTCAAGACACTCCTTTGCAACTCTTACAAGCTGTTCCTTTTCAGGAGTAGTCTTACCAATGATAAACATTCTGCTGGCATCAGCATAATATCCACCAAAAATCGTCGTCATATCTACATTTACGATATCGCCTTCCTCGAGTACATCCTCTTCTTTAGGAATACCATGACATACAACCTCGTTTATACTAGTACAAACACTTTTCGGATAGCCTTCATAATTCAAACATGCAGGTGTAGCATCATGCTCTTTACAATAAGCCATGCAGATATCATCGATTTCTTGCGTATTCATACCTGCATGAATATTCTTAGCCACCTCATCAAGACAACCGGTATTAATAACACCGCTTTTACGAATGCCTTCAATCTGTTCTGGAGTTTTTATGAGGTCACGACTAGGCACTTCCTTGCCTTTTTTTTCCCAAGACATCACTTGCTTATCAAGTTCAGTAATTGGCTGACCAGGCAGGCAATGCCATTTTTTCTTCTTAAGAATCATATTCAAACGTTTAAATCGAGCACAAAATTACAATATAAAATCGAATTCAGCAAATTTTTTAATATATCGAAATATATTACTGTCGTTGAATTGCAACAACGTTATCTAGAACGTTTATTTTTAAGTTCTGGAATCTTTATGACTTCACCTTCCTTCAATTCCTTTTTGCCATTCATCACCTCTATATAACATTCCATTCCAGAACCGAAATACAATCTACTTATAGAGTTTAATGTCTGACCTGCTTTCACTTTTACAGTTTTTTGTACTCCTACTATTTTATATGCACCAGTACGTACACGGGCATCACTATTGTTCATTACAGCATATTCATCTGTGACAGCAGGTTTACTCTCTGCCTTCACTTTATTTTTACTGATAACATCAGGGTTCTTAACTTTCTCCGTTGGCTCCTTTACAATCGGCACAGGCTTCGCTGCTATAGGTTTTACGGGTTTGGCTATCGGCGTAGCTTTTCGTTTCTCTAAACGACTCATCAAACTCTCTATACGACAGTTGCGTTCTGTTAGTTCATTATACATATAGCACAATGCACCAGCTGACAAAATAAAAAGTGCAAATATTGAAATAACCAAGAATTTATTTATCCCTGTGGTATTCTTTACGGGTTCTAATTCATCAGAGTTTTCTTCATTATTTTCAATTCTCTCTGAATTTTCAATCACATTTTGATCATGATGTTCTATAACCTTTTCAGCAGCACTTTCTTCAAATGGCTCTGCTTCAGGAACAGCCTCTTCTATTATAATTTCGGCAGTTTCATTTTTCTCTTCAGAATCAACAGCCAATTCAGCTTTATGCTCAACAAGTTTTTCTGTTTTCTGTCTAGCAGAATCCTCAAAAACTTCTTCAACTTTTTCTTTAACTGTATTATCTAAAATTACTTCAATCAATTCTTTAGAATCAGGTTTAAACGAATCTTCTTCTTTAGCTTCTACAGCCATTTCTGATTTTTCATCACCCCTTTGCTCAACAGCTACTTCTACGGTTTCTTCAACATAATTCGGGACATCCTCAGAACTTTCATCTAGCGAATCATCACTAGTCTGCTCTTCATCCTGTCCAAAATCAACACCATCATTTACAACAACTGTTTCGAATTGAGAAAAAGGACGATTAACAAGTTCTTTCATTGCATTATCAGGCGAGAAAGAAATTTTGTCTCTACCTTCAATAAGTATTCGCTCTCCAGTGTTGACATCAACACTTTCACGAGGACTTACACTCGTAACCTTAAACGTGCCAAGTCCTTTTATTTTCACGAGCTTATTATAAAGAAGTCCGTCATTAACGACATCAATCATCAATGATAAGAATTTCTCAGCATCTGCGATATTCAGCTTTCGCTTATCAGCAAGGATACGGGATAAGTCTTTTACATTACTCATGTACCTCACCTCCATTTTTAAGTTTTTCCTTTATAGCAGCATTAGGCTTAAATCCAAGCACCAACTTTGGTGGAACAAGCATTTTAAGTCCAGTAACAGGATTTATAACGACTCGTTCCATACGTTTCTTCACTTCAAAGGAACCAAAACCTGACAATGCGACGTTTTCTCCTCCTTCAAAGGCATCTCCCATACTAGCGATTACTGTATTTACAAGCTTTTGGGTATCAGCTTGCGTGTAACCGCTGCGTTGCGCTAATTCTGCAATAAATTCCTTGTTATTCATGTTGATTTATACTATTTCTCCATAAAGGTCAAATTCTTCACTTGACGTTATCTTGGCGTTATAGAAACATCCCACACGTAGTTTCTTGTCCGCAACTTTTATGAGCACTTCAGGATCAACTTCAGGGGAACAATATTCTGTCCTTCCAACATAGTATTCACCTTCTTTGCGATCAATGATGACTTTCATCACCCTTCCAACCTTTTCGGCTTCTATTTCTGCGCTTATATCCTGCTGAACAGCCATAAGAGTATCAAGACGACTTTGCTTTACATCTTCTGGGACATTGTCTTCGCAATGTTCTGCGCTATATGTACCTTCCTCCTCCGAATAGGTGAAAGCACCCATACGTTCAAAACGAGCCCATTTCACGAAATCCACCAATTCACTGAAGTCTTCATCAGTTTCCCCAGGGAATCCAACCATTAATGTTGTGCGGATATGAATACCAGGAACAGTCTCACGTATTTTTGTGATTAGTTCTATTGTTTCCTCCTTACTAACATTACGATGCATTGCATCTAGTACATTATTGGAAATATGCTGCAAAGCTATATCAAGATAGTTACATACGTTTGGCTTCTCACGTATTACATCCAATAAATCCAGAGGGAACTGATTAGGATATGCATAATGCAGACGAATCCATTTTACCCCTTTTATATCAGCTATATCACTTATTAAGTCAGCTATATGCCTTTGCCCGTCAATATCTACTCCATAATAAGTAAGTTCCTGAGCTATAATCTGAAATTCTTTCACTCCATAGGCAACCATTTCCTTAACTTCCTGCAATATCTCGTCTTTAGGACGGCTAACATGCTTACCTGTAATAATAGGAATGGCACAATATGCACAATGTCTGTCACAACCTTCTGCTATCTTAAGATAAGCATAATGATGTGGAGTTGTAAGATGACGTCTGCCACTGCAAGAAGCTACTTCTGCCTTTCCTAGATCTGAAAGTAATTGCTTATAATTAAACTTGCCATAGAATTTATCAACCTCTGGAATTTCTTTTTCCAGTTCATCCTTATATCTTTGAGACAAACACCCCATGACATAAAGTTTATTTAACCGGCCATCCTCTTTTGCTTTAACAAATTCAAGTATCGTATTGATACTTTCTTCTTTTGCAGTTTCTATAAATCCGCATGTATTTATAACAGCAATCTCTCCTTCTGGACGTTTACTATCATGAACACAATGATAACCATTTGCTTCAAACTGTTTCATAAGAAGTTCGCTATCAACGAGATTCTTAGAACAGCCCATAGTTATTATATCTATCTGATTTTTCTTCATATGAATATTTCAATTGGCTTAGGCAAACAATGAGTCTACAAATTCTTTACGATTAAACAACTGTAAGTCTTCCATTTGTTCACCAAGTCCGATATATTTAACCGGTACTTTCAACTGGTCGCTGATACCGATAATAACACCACCCTTTGCCGTACCATCAAGTTTTGTAATTGCAAGACTTGAAATATTAGTAACAGCAGAAAATTGCTTCGCCTGTTCAAAAGCATTCTGTCCTGTACTACCATCCAAAACGAGCATAACTTCATCAGGAGCTTCTGGAAGAACTTTCTTCATCACATCCTTTATTTTCTTCAACTCATTCATTAGTCCTAATTTATTATGTAGACGGCCAGCAGTATCAATAATTACGACATCAGCGCCATTAGCCTTTGCACTTTGAAGAGTATCAAAAGCCACACTAGCGGGATCGGATCCCATTTGTTGCTTAATTACAGGAACTCCAGCACGCTCACCCCATATAGAAATCTGTTCAACAGCTGCAGCACGGAATGTGTCAGCAGCTCCAATATAAACTTTTTTTCCAGCATTCTTAAATTGGTAAGCCAACTTACCGATAGTAGTTGTCTTTCCAACTCCGTTTACACCTACAACAAGTATAACGTATGGTTTATGATCAGCCGGTAAATCCCAGCTGTCATTATCATCAGTATTATTTTCAGCCAATAAAACCGTAATCTCTGCACGCAATATTTCATTGAGTTCAGAAGTTGAAACGTATTTATCCCGCGCCACTCTTTCTTCTATACGTCCAATGATTTTCAATGTTGTATCAACACCTACATCACTAGTGATCAGTACCTCTTCCAAATTGTCAAGTACCTCATCATCAACTTTAGATTTACCGGCTACAGCACGAGTCAGCTTACTAAAAACACTCTCTTTAGTTTTTTCGAGTCCCTTATCAAGAGTCTCTTTTTTCTTTTTGTTGAAAAGTCCGAAAATTCCCATAATTACGTAATTCTTTTGCAAAGATAGTGCAAACGAGTGGAAAAGCAAAGGAAAATCATTTTTTTCTTTATTTTTCGAAGTACAGCCTATCTTATTATAATGCTATAGCTTTCATTTATAATCTTGCACACAAACATGTGCACAATTAGACTTCTATATGTATAATTATCAATGTGCTAATTCACTGATAGTCGGCAAGTTAAACATATTTTTGGGTTTTCACCACAATACGTTTGGGTTTAAAAACTAAAAAACATAAAAAATATGGGCTTAATTTACGAAAATCGTTACCTTTGCAGAAATTTAGAAAAAGTAGATATTAATATAAATGCAAAATCAATTTTCACGTACCCAATTATTATTGGGAAAAGAAGCGATAGAAACACTTAAAGAATCGCGTGTCGCCGTTTTTGGAATAGGTGGTGTTGGTGGATACACAGTAGAGGTACTAGCACGAAGCGGTGTTGGGCAACTGGATGTTTTTGACGATGACAGAGTATGCTTGACAAATGTAAACAGGCAAATCTACGCACTACTCTCAACTGTTGGCAAATATAAGGTTGACTTGGCTGAAGAACGTATCCATGATATTAATAAGAAATGCGTGGTAAACAAGTATCAGATGTTTTATTTGCCACAGAATGCAGATACGATAGACTTAAGTCAGTTTGATTATGTTGTTGACTGTATTGACACGGTAAGTGCTAAACTAGAACTTATAAAGCGTTGCCATAAATTGAACATACCAATAATATCTTGCATGGGTGCCGCTAACAAACTTGACGCTACTGCTTTTAAAATAACTGATATCAACAAGACGAAGATGGACCCATTGGCAAAAGTTATCAGAAAAAAACTTAAACAACTGCATATTCCAAAACTTAAAGTCGTATATAGCGAGGAACAGCCATTAACGCCAATAGACGATCCAAACATAAGTTGTAGATTCCATTGCATCTGTCCAGACAAGGACATGAGAAAATGTACCGAAAGAAGAAATATTCCGGCAAGTAACGCATGGGTTCCAGCAGCAGCAGGTTTGATTATAGGCGGAGAAGTAGTAAAGGACATCATTAAAAGGGCTGGAACATTGCGCCTGAATGATGAAGAAAATAGAATATGATGAAATTACACATATTCAATCCTGGGCATGACATTGCTCTGGCTAGCGACGACGAAAAGATGACAGCCCCACATGCAGTAGGACAAATGCAGATGGACCTTGGATTTATTCCTGCTTTATGGGCAGACAAATCAGATTATGTACTTGTTGATGACTCTCGCAATGCAATTCACAGCAACAGCTGTAAAAGCTATCTACAAGATGTAAAGTTTGTTGAGTGGAATGACTTACACAAAATTGATAAAGAAAAACTTGAAGTATCACCTTGGGGATGGGACAAAACTATAAAATATAAATTGCGTGTTGCTTCTGAAGGAAAGTTAGATGGTATTTTGCCGAATAACACACAGCTAGAAAAGATGCGCGAGATAAGTGGAAGAAACTGGGCTTCAAAAAACTTATTACAAACATTATTAGGCTGTAACAAAACATGTGTAGGTGAATCTGTAGCGGTGAACGACTACAACAATCTTATAGATGTATTGGATAACAGTGATAACGGATTAGCTTATCAATACGTGTTAAAAGCTCCTTGGAGCAGTAGTGGTCGTGGATTGAGGTATTTAGACCTTCAAAACGAAGGGATAAACGACCATCTGGAAGGATGGATAAAAAATGTAATAAGAAAACAAGGACTAGTCATGGTTGAACCTTATTACAATAAAATACGAGATTTTGGCATGGAATTCACAGCTCATACGAATGGCGAAATAGAATATTTAGGACTATCCGTATTCAGTACATCAAACGGTGCTTATATAGGTAACATCCTTGCACCGGAAGATGAAAAAGAAGAATTGCTATCAAGATATATAAATGCGGACATTCTTGTTGAAATAAGAAATACGATTATATTCATTATGAAAGACAAACTGAAAGGAATATACTCAGGTCCATTCGGCATCGACATGATGATTGTAAACGGAGGTAAGATTCATCCATGCGTGGAACTAAATTTAAGAAGAACCATGGGGCATGTGGCATTAAACCTTACACAAAAGATGTCCGAAAAACGGATAATGCAAATAGAATTCAATGCTGGGCATTATTCGCTTAAGATAAAAAATTAATAAATACTTTAATGAGAGCCCTATTCATGATGATAGGGTTCTCCTTTTATAATAGTACATGCACGATAAATCTGTTCCGTGAAAACGACACGCACCATTTGGTGACTGAACGTCATCTTTGAAAGCGATATTTTCTCATTTGCACGTTCATATACAGCTTGCGAAAAGCCATAAGGTCCACCAACAACGAATACAAGCCTACGAGCTGTATTCTGCTTTTTTTGTAACCATGCAGCAAACTCTACTGAACGAAAATTATCACCATGCTCGTCAAGAATGACAACTGTATCAGAAGGTGCAATCGCCTTCAAAATCAACTCACCTTCGCGATCTTTCTGCTGTTGTTCAGTTAGATTCTTAGTGTTTTTTATTTCAGGAATAACATTAATGTCAAAAGGCATATAGTGAGAAATGCGCTCACTATAATCATTTATATTAGCAACGAAATGCTTGTTGACCGTTTTACCAATCAATATTAATGTGGTCTTCATTTCTTATTTGGATTTTTTGGGAACCACCCCTTCTCTACTCTTTTCTTCTGTTCAAAAAGTTCCCCAATACTCCACAAGAGTGTAGCTCCAAGTACTCCAAATATAGATGACAATATAACATTACCAACACATAAAGAGCCAATAACAGACACGATACCAGTAACAAGGAACAACCACCATGGGCGAGTTCCAAAATAATATTCAGTCTTGATTACAATAGGATGAAAAATTCCTATAATAAAGAAAGTCATTATAGCTATGATAATTCCTGTAAAATACATAATTTTATTTATTGAATTGTTCTCTGAGTGCAAAGTTACAATAAATAAAATAAAAAATAAGATAAGCTGCACCCCAACAATAAAAATAAATAAATTTATTTTGTATTGTCTTTGATTTGCACTATCTTTGCATATAGATATAAATAACTTATATATAACTTATGGCAAATAACGCACAACTAATTTCACAATGTGAAACAAAGGCTAAACAATGGTTGACACCATCCTTTGACGAAGAGACACGCAAGGAAGTTGAATCAAAACTTGCAGCCGAGGACAAAACCGAACTTATAGAAAGTTTTTACAAGGATTTGGAATTTGGAACAGGCGGTCTACGTGGTATCATGGGAGCCGGTTCAAACCGCATGAACATTTATACTGTAGGTATGGCAACACAAGGTTTTGCCAACTATCTGAAGAAAAATTTCAAGGGAAAGAACGACATTGCAGTTGTTGTATGTCACGACTGTCGTAATAACAGCCGCAAGTTCGCAGAAACTGTTGCTGATATATTCTCAGCAAATGACATAAAAGTATATCTTTTTGATGATATGCGTCCTACTCCAGAGTGTTCTTATGCAATCCGTCATCTTGGATGTCAGGCTGGTGTAAACATCACTGCAAGCCACAACCCTAAGGAATACAACGGATATAAAGCTTATTGGGAAGACGGAGCTCAGGTTTTGGCACCACATGACACAGGTATTATTGATGAGGTTAATAACGTTAAGGTTGAAGATGTAAAATTCGCTGGCAACAAACAACTTATTCAGATTATCGGTGAAGACATTGATAAGCTTTATCTTGACGAGATTCTTACTCTTAGCATTGATCCAGAAGTTATCAAGAAACAGCACGACTTGAAGATAGTCTATACTCCACTTCATGGTACAGGTATGATGTCTATCCCACGTTCTTTGAAATTATGGGGCTTTGACAACGTACATTGTGTGAAAGAGCAAATGGTTAAAGATGGTAATTTCCCAACTGTAGTAAGTCCTAACCCTGAAAATGGCGAAGCCCTTACTTTGGCTCTTCGTGATGCAAAAGAAATTGATGCTGATATCGTTATGGCAAGTGATCCAGACGCAGACCGTGTAGGTATGGCTTGCAAAAACGACAAGGGAGAATGGGTACTAATCAATGGCAACCAGACATGTCTTTTGTTCCTTTATTATATTATAACAAACCGCAAAGCCAAAGGTTTACTAGAGCCTACTGATTTCATTGTAAAGACAATCGTTACAACTGAAGTGATAAAGAAGGTTGCTGACAAGGCTGGTATCGAGATGCGTGACTGCTACACTGGATTTAAGTGGATCGCTCGTGAAATACGCATTTCAGAAGGCAAGCAGAAATATATCGGCGGTGGTGAAGAAAGCTATGGTTTCCTTGCTCAGGACTTTGTTCGTGATAAGGATGCAGTATCTGCAATGAGTTTATTGGCAGAGATTTGTGCTTGGGCTAAAAATCAAGGCAAGACTCTTTACGACATATTGATGGATATCTATTTGGAATATGGCTTCTCTAAGGAATTCACTGTTAATGTTGTACGTCCTGGAAAGACAGGTGCTGACGAAATCAAACAGATGATGACTGATTTCCGAAATAATCCTCCTAAGGAATTGGGTGGTAGCAAAGTTGTACTTGTAAAGGATTACCAGACATTAGAAACAACAACAGCAGATGGTACAAAAGCAAAACTTGATATGCCTGATACAAGCAATGTACTTCAGTGGTTCTGTGACGATGACACAAAGGTTAGCGTTCGTCCTTCAGGAACTGAACCTAAGATAAAGTTCTATCTTGAAATTAAAGACACGATGACATCAGCATCAGAATATGATGCTCTTGATGAAAAGAGCGCAGATAAAGTTGCTGCTATAAAGAAGAGTTTAAATCTAGATTAATAAAGAAATGGCAAAATTAGTAGTTAATTCATATGACGAGTTTGCGTCTCATCTAGGTGAGCAGCTTGGTATATCAGAGTGGTTATTGGTTGATCAGGACCGTATAAATAAATTTGCAGACGCAACATTGGATCACCAATGGATTCATGTTGACACAGAGCGTGCCAAAGAAGAAAGTCCATACAAGAGCACAATCGCCCATGGATATCTTACATTGTCATTGCTACCATACATGTGGAATCAGATTATGGAGGTCAACAACCTTAAGATGATGGTGAACTACGGTATGGACAAGATGCGCTTTGGAAAACCTGTAATCACAGGAAGCAAAGTAAGACTTGTAACAAAACTTGACGCAATTGAGAATCTAAGAGGCATATGCAAGACTCAGATTGGATTTAAAATTGAGATAGAAGGAGAAAAGAAACCTGCCCTTGAAGGTGAGGCAACATTCCTTTACTACTTCGAGTCATCAGAATAATATATCATAAAAAAATGGGAGACATCTTTGATGTTTCCCATTTTTTATTTATTACTTAATAAGACCAAGTTTCTTAAATTCCTCATATAGCGGCATTGCTATCGCTTTAGCATCTGGATGAGGCTCACCAGTTGTACCAACAGCACGCAGATCAAAGAAATGTTTCCAATCTTTCAAGAAAGCTGTATGAACAAGTTCGGTATTTGTATCTAATGGCAATATCACCCTAGCCTCCTGTGGCTTCTTTCCCATCGCAATAAGATTCATGTAAGAGAATTCTGCAGCAAGATTGGCAAACAACCAATTATTGATTGCATTCCATGACTTATCTTTCTCTGTAACTATCTCATTGCAAAGTTGCTTGAAAAGTTCCATATCTGTCAGTGAAGGAACATTGTCAAAATCGGAATCATCCTTAATCCATTTAGGAATATTCACTGATATTTCACTTCCAAATTTATCTTTAGTATAATTACAATAACGTGTAGACTGTTCTGCCATTGAATTAGCACGATGGCGATTAAACTCACGCGTAATTGCTACCTGTGTAGTAAAATGAACAGTGATACGCATTTCGTGATTTTGAGTAGGATTTGAGATGTATTCCAAATCATCCAACCATTCATTTTCAACAATGGCACGAAGATTTGTTGTCACATAATCATTCTTATTATCAGTTGCAGCAATAGAGAAACGGTTGTAGGTATACTTATCATAAATCGTATCTTTTGGAGCAGTAAGATATACAGTGCCATGTTCAAGCATTGCTGTATGCTGAGACGCAATCATGCGATCAACAAACGGTTTAGCTGAGGTCTCAGTAGTATTCTTTTCGCTTTTATAACACACTCTTCCTGCCTTTTCAATCAGTTTATATACACCAGCAAGTCCATTTTCTTGTTGCCATATCTCAAAAGAGGGATTCAGTATTTTCATAACCTTATTATATTTGTATTCTATTTGATTTTATACACTTTTTGATAATAATCTTTAATTGATGCTCGTGGAGTACCAAGACTTACCATTCTATCCAAATCGGCAATAGCCAAATTCTTTTTCTTTTTTAGGATATAAATATTCGCACGATTAAGCAAATAATCTTTATTATCATTATCCAGACTTATTGCCTTAGAATAATCATCCTCAGCTAAATCATACATTTTACGTTCAAATTCAATATTGGCACGTGCAGCATAAGCAACAGCACTATCTGGATATTGACTGATTAAATGATTCATACCATCATAAGCCTCTGTATAATGCTTGTCTTTTTCATTCAATAAAGCAAGTCCCAACTGTGCCTCAAAATTACCTGGAACTATACTCAATAAATTCTGATAATCAAGTCTAGCAAAATTATATCTTAACAGTTGTACATTAACATAAGCCCGATATAGTAAAGCTGAAAGATTACGTGGGTTGAATTTCAGTATGATATCATACTCATCCTTTGCATAATTCCATTCATGCAACTGGATATTCCATGAGGCTTTTTTCAACCTCAAATCCACACTATCAGGATGAAAACTCAAGTCTTGAGATGCCATGCGCAAACTATCACGCAATGGATTATCCTTATTCTGTGCAGAAATGCTATTACTGCACAGAAAAAGACAAACTGCAAAAAATATTCTATTCATATACTTCGTCTATTTGATCATCACCATAACCATTATCCTCTTTTAGACAAGGGTCGAAATTAGCAGGCAATCCAAATGTTGCCTTATCACTATAACCAAGAGATATGTCTCGATAAACCTTTCGCATATAATATGCCCAAATTGGCAAAGCCATCGTTGCACCTTGTCCCATAGACATATTATCAAAATGGATATCACGGTCTTCACCTCCTACCCAAACGCCTGATACAAGTTGTGGGGTGAATCCCATAAACCAAGCGTCACTATTTTTATTTGTTGTACCTGTCTTTCCACCTATTTCACCTTCAAGATGATATTTATAGCGGATGCGACCACCGGTACCTCCATCAATTACTCCCTGCAGAAGCACTAGCATTTTATTAGCACTCTCAGCGCTAATTACCTCATTCATACGAGGTTGGAACGTTGAAATAACATTACCCTCATTATCTTCTATCTTCGTCACAAACATAGGTGAGGTTCTTATACCATGATTGGCAAAAGTTGTATATGCACTAACCATTTCCTCAACGCTAACATCGCATGGACCTAAACATAAAGACATAGATGGATGTATATCAGGATTGTTAATACCGAATTCATGCAAAGTAGAAACAAATTGACTAGGATTTAATTTACTCATAAGGTAAGCAGAAATCCAGTTATTACTTTGTGCAAGTCCCCATTTCAAAGTTACCATCTGTCCATATCGTGCATGCGACGCATTGCGAGGAGTCCATGGCTGTCCAGCAACAATATATGTCTGTTGTCTGTTAGGTGCTTTATCACATGGAGAAAAACCATTTTCCATAGCCAATGCGTAAAGGAATGGTTTTATTGTAGAACCAACCTGTCTTCTGCCGCCAGTAACCATATCATACATGAAATGATTGTAGTCAAGTCCACCAACATAAGCCTTTACAGCACCAGTTTTTGGTTCCATACTCATAAAACCAGCACGAAGAAAACTCTTATAATACTTTATAGAGTCCATAGGAGTCATAACTGTATCAATATCTCCATGATAAGTGAAGATAGTCATGTCAACAGGTCTATTAAAAGCTTTTCTAATTTCAGAATCATTCATACCACTGGCTCGCATACTGCGATAGCGCTCACTTTGACGAATATTTCTAGTAAGAATCGAACGGAGTTGATCGTATGTTAGATCTTCTGTAAACGGAGCATTGCGCTTTCTTTTATTTTCTTTGTTGAATGCTGGTTGCAGGAATTTAGCCACATGGCCATACACAGCTTCTTCTGCATATCTCTGCATTCTACTGTCTACCGTAGTGTAAACTTTCAAACCATCAGTATATATATTATATGGTTTACCGTCTTTCTTAAAGTTCTTGTTACACCATCCATACAATGGATCAGAAACCCACGTAATAGAATCAATAGTATACTGCGCCTTTTTCCATGAAGGATAATTTGACATCTCCGGTTTTGTAGCCATCATGTACTGGCGAAGAAATTCTCTGAAATAAGTAGCTTCTCCGTCCTTATGATCGGTACGATGAAAATCTAATATCAATGGAGTGTCACAATACTGCTCATATTCTGAATGTGACAGATAACCAGCTTTTTCCATCTGTCCTAATACTACATTTCTGCGTTCCTTTGCTCTTTCAGGATAACGCACAGGATTGAACAATGATGGATTCTTACAAAGTCCAATCAACATTGCCGACTCATCAACATTAAGATTTTTAGCCTCCTTATTAAAATATGTATTAGCAGCAGTCTTAATACCTACTGCATTATGCAGAAAATCAAAATAATTAAGATATAAGGCTATGATCTCTTCCTTTGTATAATTACGTTCCAACTTAACCGCAATTACCCACTCTATAGGTTTTTGAAAAATACGTTCAAGTGAATTGTGAGCCTGCTCTGAATAAAGTTGTTTTGCCAATTGCTGTGTTATCGTAGAACCACCGCCAGCAGATGCCTGACCAAACATTCCTCTTTTTATTATAGCTCTTCCCAAAGCAAAGAAATCAATACCGCTATGATCATAAAAACGTGAATCCTCGGTTGCTACGAGCGCATCTACAAGATGTTTAGATATCTTGCTATAAGGAATGACTATACGATTCTCTTTATTGAAATTATATGTACCCATAACCTTACCATCAGATGAATACACCTGTGTGGCAAAACGGTTTATAGGATTTTGAAGGTCCTCAACAGGAGGCATATAACCAATCCAGCCATTCCAGATAGCTGTAAATCCAAGTGCTGTTGCCATAATTAAGAATATAAGCACCGCCCATAGGAAATGAATGAAAGACTTTCTCATTATGTTTAATTTTCAGCAAAAATACAACTTTTCTAGCAAATATAACACATAAATCAGAATTTATGATTAACTTTGAACACGAATTCGGATCAATCAATCAAATTATAGATGAAAAAGCATAATTTTGTAACGATTGCCGATTTGAATAAAGATGAAATAATGTATCTTATTCAAATGGCGCAAGAGTTCGAAAAACATCCTAACCGGGATTTGCTGAAGGGAAAGGTAGTTGCCACTCTTTTCTACGAACCTTCAACTCGAACAAGACTTAGTTTTGAAACCGCTGCCAGTAGACTTGGAGCACGAGTGATTGGCTTTAGTGACGCAAAAGCCTCGAGTGTCTCCAAAGGCGAGACGTTAAAAGACACCATTCTTATGGTAAGTAATTATGCAGACGTTATAGCGATGCGGCATTACATTGAGGGCGCAGCACAATATGCATCAGAAATAGCCCCAGTACCTATTATCAACGCAGGAGACGGTGCTCACATGCATCCATCACAATGTCTTCTTGACCTCTACTCTATCTACAAAACACAAGGAACACTAGAAAATCTAAATATTTATCTTGTCGGCGACTTAAAATACGGTCGTACTGTCCATTCTCTTATCATGGCTATGCGCCATTTCAATCCCACTTTTCATTTTATTGCACCAGCTGAACTTGCCATGCCACAGGAATACAAATTGTATTGCAACCAATATGGCATAAAATTTCAGGAACATACGGAATTCAATGAGAATGTCATTGCAGACGCAGACATATTATATATGACACGCGTACAAAAAGAAAGATTTTCTGATCTTATGGAATACGAACACGTTAAAGACGTTTATATACTCCAAAATGATATGCTTGGAATGGCTAAGGAAAACATGAAAATTCTGCATCCACTCCCACGTGTAAATGAAATTGCATACGATGTCGATGACAATCCACATGCATATTATATTCAGCAAGCTCAAAATGGACTATATGCACGTGAAGCTATTTTCAGCTATTGCTTGGGAATTACTCTCGATGACATTATAAACGACAAAACCATTATCAAATCCAAGTATTAATTATGGGAAAAAAAGAAATGCTGGTTTCGGCAATTGAAAATGGAACAGTGATAGATCATATTCCCGCCGAAAAAACTTATCAGGTTGTTGACCTTCTTGGTTTAAGAGAATCAGATACCCCAGTCACTATTGGTTATAATCTACCGTCTAAAAAAATCGGACGAAAAGGTATAATTAAGATTACTAATAAATTTTTCAGTAATGAAGAAATAAGTAGACTTAGTGTTGTAGCTCCTAAAATCGTATTGAATGTTATCAAAGATTATGAAGTAGTTGAGAAAAAAACTGTTGAGACTCCTGACGAACTTCATGGTATTGTGAAATGTAATAATCCAAAATGCATCACCAACAACGAACCAATGCAGACCTACTTCAACGTGGTTGATAAAGAGCATGGAGTGTTGAAATGTCATTATTGTGACAAGGAGCAAGATATTGCTAATGTAAAACTTTGCTAGCAAAAACTTTGCAATTAAAAGAAAATTGCGTAATTTTGCACGTATTATTAAGATAAAAAGATTATTAACTACAAAATAACATTTTAACACGATGGAAAGAGATCTGGAGATTTTCAACCTTATTGAGAAAGAACATCAGCGTCAGCTGAAAGGTATGGAGCTTATAGCATCAGAAAACTTTGTCAGCGACGAAGTTATGGCAGCTATGGGATCATACCTGACAAACAAGTACGCAGAAGGACTACCAGGCAAACGCTATTACGGTGGTTGCCAAATAGTTGACCAGGTTGAAGATCTGGCACGAGAACGCGTAAAGGAAATATTTGGAGCTGAATTTGCTAATGTTCAGCCTCATTCTGGAGCACAAGCCAACGCTGCTGTTTTGTTGGCGGTGTTGAAACCTGGTGACACATTTATGGGTTTGAACCTTGATCACGGTGGTCACTTATCACATGGTAGTCATGTAAATACTTCAGGTATTCTTTATAATCCTATCGGTTATAATCTTAACAAGGAAACTGGTCGTGTTGATTACGATGAAATGGAAAAACTGGCTATTGACAACAAACCAAAATTGATTATTGGTGGTGGTTCTGCATATAGCCGAGAATGGGATTACGCACGCATGCGCAAAATTGCTGATGAAGTTGGCGCATTATTAATGATTGACATGGCACATCCTGCAGGTCTTATAGCTGCCGGAATACTTGAAAACCCTGTCAAATATGCTCATATCGTAACAAGTACTACTCATAAGACCCTTCGTGGCCCTCGTGGTGGTATCATTTTAATGGGTAAAGATTTTGATAATCCTTGGGGACTAACAAACAAGAAAGGTGAATTGAAGAAGATGAGTATGCTTCTTAATTCTGCCGTATTCCCAGGAACCCAAGGTGGTCCTCTTGAGCATGTTATCGCAGCTAAAGCTGTTGCCTTTGCTGAGAACCTTCAACCTTCATGGAAAGATTATGCCATACAGGTTAAGAAAAATGCAGCTACCCTTGCTGATGACTTGACACAACGCGGTTTCGGCATTGTAAGCGGTGGTACAGATAACCACTCTATGCTTGTTGACTTGCGTTCTAAATATCCAGATCTTACAGGTAAGGTTGCAGAGAATGCGCTTGTTGCAGCAGATATCACCGCAAACAAGAACATGGTGCCATTTGATTCAAGATCAGCTTTCCAGACATCAGGTATTCGTCTCGGCTCAGCAGCCATGACAACACGTGGTGCAAAAGAAGACATGATGCATCTTATTGCAGAACTTATTGAGGAGGTTCTTAACGATCCTGAAAATGATAAAGTCATAGCTAGAGTTAGAGAAAAGGTTAATGCAACAATGAAGGATTATCCTTTGTTCGCATATTAATCTAAAAAATAAGCTTCAATTTATAAAGATAGATTTCAGTCTTGACAACATGAAAGAAATTTCTATTGCCATACATAAGACTGAAATCTATCTTTTTTTAATTCATATAAACTAACATCTAAAACTATCTAACCTTAACAACTACTTTGCCTTTGGCGTGGCCACTTGCAACGTAAGACATTGCTTCATTAATTTCTTCAAACGGGAAAACTTTATCAACAACAGGTTTGATTATATCTGTTTCTATTAACTTCCCAATTTTAGACAATTGTTCACCATTAGCTTGCATAAACAAAAAGGAATAATCAACGTTGCGCAATTTGGCTTGTTTTCTCACTTTTCTACTCAAAAAAGAAATTATCATTTTCATAAACCAAGACAAATTTATTTCTTTAGCAAAAGTTGTATCCGGTGGACCTGAAATTGAAACAACTTTTCCACCAGGTTTTAATATGCGCAAAGACTTATTTAAAGTTCTTTCGTCTTGGCTGTTCAACACTAAATCATAATCTTTTAGTATTGTTTCAAAATCTCGAGTTTTATAATCTATAATAACATCAGCTCCTAAACTTTTTACTAAATCAAAATTACTTGCACTTACAGTAGTAGCAACAGTTGCGCCCAAATATTTTGCCAACTGAATAGCAATGATGCCGACACCACCAGAACCAGCCTGTATAAACACTTTTTGACCTTTTTCAAGTTTTGCTTTTTCAACAAATGCTTGCCAAACTGTTAGTGCAACCAACGGAATGGAAGCAGCTTCTTCCATTGAAAGGTTTTGTGGTTTCAAAGCAACATCGTTTTCATTGACTGCGATGTATTCTGCAAATGTACCAATATGAAAATCGGCAGGACGAGCAAATACTTCATCACCTACTTTAAAGCGATTCACTTTTGATCCAATCTTTGTTACTACTCCTGAAAAATCATGTCCCAAAATCAATGGAAATTTATATGGCAGCAACAGTTTAAACTCGCCATACTTCAGCTTGTTATCTAACTGATTGATACCTGTTGCATGAATTTCTACCAAAATCTGATTTTCCCCGATATCCGGTTTGGGCATATCAACTAATTGAAGCTTTTCATTTTTACTATACTTTGATATAATATATGCTTTCATATCGCTTATAATTAACTTTTTATTGTATTTTTTGAATTAGTGATACGGAATGAAAAGACAACGCATCTACGATATTTTTGATATAGCTTCAGCGACTGCAGCAGCATACTTTTTCGTTTCACCCACTGGTACCTCAAATTGATTGTTTTCAAGAGCAATAAGAAATTCGTCTGCAACTTCTTCAGGAGGAATACCATTTTCCCCACCTATTTCTGCAGAGAACGCAGTATTTACTAATGGTGGGTAGATTTCGTATACCTGTAGATTTTTTGTATCTTCATAAGTCATTCTCAAGGCAACTGTATAGCAATGAAGCGCTGCTTTTGTTGCTCCATAGGTCGGTAAGAACTTATGACTACCAAACACAGCAAGAGAAGACACATTTGCAATTACTGCCACATCTTTTGTTAACAGATGCGGCAACATCAATTCTGTAAAATGGATGACCGCAATATAATTTGTATTCATCTCAATTTCAGCTTTTTTGTGTGCATTGGTAGTTTCACTCAGTAAATAACCAAATGCAGCACCTGCATTATTAATAATCATATTGACGTCGGGATGATTAGCTTTTAAATCTTCCGCAATACGAATTCTATCTGCCTCAATAGACAAATCTCCTTGGATAGCAACTGCATTTGAAAGCTTTGTTAATGCTTTTTCAAGTCGTTCCGTATTTCGTCCGTTAATGATAACTTTATTGCCTAATGCACTAAATTTTTGGGCAATTGCAAGACCTATGCCTGCACTTCCGCCGCTAATAAAAATTGTATTTCCTGTAGTTTTCATCTTTATTTAAAAAAAAAGTTGTAATTTTGCTTGCGATTAACAAGTGCAAATATACAAAATAACTTTCATTTTGCAAGTAATTTAAAGAGTATTTTATGTTAGAGAGTAAAAAAAGGTCAAATTGCCCAATTAGTTGTTCCCTTGAAGTATGGGGTGATAAGTGGTCACTACTAATTGTAAGAGATTTAATGTCCGCAAAACAATGTACATATGGCGATTTTTTAAAATCAGACGAAAAAATTTCGACCAACATTTTAGCTTCTAGACTACAAACTCTAGAAGAAAATGGAATTATTACGAAATCAGATCATCCTGATAGCAAAGCTAAAGTATTGTACAAACTAACACAAAAAGGAATTGACTTATTACCGTTAATGATTGAAATAAGTTTGTGGGCTGAAAGATATTACGATTTACCAACCGACAGAAAAGCAATATTGAAGGAGGTTAAAAAAAATAAGGAAAAATATATTAAAACAGCTATAAACAACTTGAAAAAGAATATTGATTAGCAATAGTACTGCTTCATAAGCGAAGAATGTATAAATTGAACAGTTATTTTTCAATTGAAATATCAGCTTTTATGTATCGGGGTTACTTCTTGACACAAAGACCAAAATCGTTAGTGGAGATTATTAAGCAATGAAATAACAAATTAAAAACATAACAACATATTAAATTTAACTAACCAACAAATTATGATCAAAAAAATATTTTGTTTTTTTCTATGTATAATGGTTACCATACCAGGTATAACAGCAACAAAAGTTCAACATCCATGGCAAGGTAAACGAGTTGCATATCTTGGAGACTCAATCACAGACCCTAAAAATAAAGGTGCTAAAAAACATTATTGGGCTTATTTACAAGAAATGCTAGGCGTAACGCCGTATGTGTATGCTGTAAGTGGAAGACAATGGAATGACATTCCAAGACAAGCAGAGCAATTGAAAAAAGAACATGGTAATGACTTTGACGCAATTATAATTTTCATTGGTACTAATGACTATAATGCAGGCGTTCCTATTGGAAAGTGGTTTACTGAAGACAGCACACAAGTATTAGCTGCTATACATAAACCTAAAGCTATGGTCACACGCATGAAACGAACTATGGTAATGAATGATAGTACTTATTGTGGACGCATAAATATTGCTCTAAGCACACTCAAAAAGATGTTCCCTACTAAACAGATAGTCATGCTTACACCTATTCATAGAGCTATCGCTAATTTTAACGACAAAAATATACAACCAACAGAGGAATACCAAAATGAATGTGGTGAATATCTTGATCGCTATGTAAACTCAGTAAAAGAAGCTGGGAATATATGGGCCCTACCTGTTATAGATCTAAATTCTACCTGTGGACTTTATCCTGTACTTGATGAGTTTTCACAATATTTCCATGATCAGAATACTGATAGATTACATCCAAATGATGCTGGACATATAAGAATAGCCAAAACTTTATTCTATCAGCTACTAAGTCTTCCATGTAGTTTTGATAATTAAAGGAGCAACATTTAATAGAGTAAGTGCATAACTACTTAAAGCCAAGGTTATTTATAGAGGATTCTCTTCCATAAATAACCTTAGAGCTTATTCTCTACCAGAAAAAGTTTTTTTAATGCCACTAATGTCATAATGTCACAAACCCTGTGTTTATAGGGCTTTAGCGAGTGACATTAAGTGACATTATCGAGGTAAAAGTGACATTAAACTGCAAATCACACCTGTTTTTGGCGATTTTTTGCCAAATATGCAATACATATATAGACACTTTTTCGTTTATAATGGTCTGTACTCGTCATTTTGTGCGCTATATATCACTATATGCTAAGTTTTTTATCTCAGAACTTAACTGCAATCATAGTGATAATTGTCACCAATTCTATTCTTGTAGTCTTATTGATAATCATTTGTTTACCTGCGTCAGGTAATACCCTTTTTCACGTTAGGCAATTCAATTACCCAACGTGGGTAATTGAATTGCCCACGTTGGGTAACCCGATTACCTACGTTGCGTAATCGGATTACACACATGTTGAGGTAATTGAATTACACACGCGTTAATGTAATCGCATTACACACATATTGAGGTAATCGAGTTACACACATGTTAAGGTAATCTGATTACTCAAAAGTTGTGAAAATTTAGGTAATAGTTTTTGCGCTCAATTTCAAAATCTATTTGCATCCTTCAAATTCATTCTCTCGTATTTATATTTGGAGTAGATTTTTGAACTGTTGATGCTGTTCAAGAAAACAGTCTTTGTATTCTATAAATCCCATAAGTACAAATACATATTATGCAAATAGCATAATTGCGAAAAAAACGCTAAAAACAGGTGTGATTTAGGGTTTAATGTCACTTTTACCCCGATAATATCACTTAATGTCACTCGCTTAGCCCTTATAAACACAGGGTTTGTGACATTATGACATTAGTGGCATTAAAAAAACTTTTTCTGGTAGAGTGCTGCCCTTTTATGAAGAATATAACTTCCTAAATTGGCGATGAACTGAAAAATGTCTTATAAATAAAACAAAAAACAAGGCAAACAACATAATATATTCGTTTGCCTTGTTTATTTATTGAATTTATTAAACTCTACTCAGCTTTCCATAAGCCATGTAAATTGCAATATTCACGAGCAATTACTTTCTTTGCATCTGTCATGAAAACAGCTTCAGGCTTATCACCAGGTTTCAGATACTGACGCATAACCTTGTCGTCAGCAAGAAGTTCAATCCACATTATATAATGTTCCTCAAGCATAGGATGAGCAACTGCACCAACAGTAACTTTATAACCACCCTCAATTTTCTCGATAACAGGAACATGTTTCTCCAATGCTGCATCTTTTGAATTTTCAACCAATAATTCCATTGGTTGTCCGCAACAAGTCAAAGTTCCACCTGCAGGTTCTACCACTTCAACGATATTTCCACAGACATTACAACGATAAATTTGCTTTTGTTCTGTCATAATTACTTAATATTAAAGTTAAACATAATACTATTATATAATATCTACACCGAATATTATCAATGCAGAATATCAACACTGCAAATATAATCATTTATTATTATTATTAGTACTCAAAACAGTGAAAAAATAGTTAACACACAATTATTTGAATTTCTTTATGAAAATAGACGTAATATTAATTTGTTGGTTTCAGATTTAATTACTACTTTTGCTCAACAAAACTAAAAATAAAAAATATGAGAAGTAGAACCGCGGTTTGGTTTGAAACCAAAATACGTTACGAAAAGACAATGGAAGATGGTATGCAGAAGAAAACTACAGAACAATATGTAGTTGACGCTCTGAGTTTTACAGAGGCAGAAAGCACTATCATCAACGAAATGAGAGTATATCTTAGTGGTGAATTTAAAATCACTGATATCAAACAGGCTGCTTACGGAGAAATATTCTTCAGTGAATCAGACTCTGACGACAAATGGTATAAATCTAAATTACAGTTTATTACTATTGACGAAAAGACTGAAAAAGAAAAGCGCTCTACTGTAACTTATCTTGTTCAGGCAGGTAGCTTACCTGGTGCTGTTAAGCACATAGATGAAGTTATGGGCGGAACAATGATTGACTATGTTATGACTTCAATACAGGAAACTCAGATAATGGATGTATTCGAACATAATGCTGCAAAAAAGCATGAAGAGAGAAATGACGTTCCTGAGTATGAACAGACTCCTGTTGCTGAAGAAACAATGACTGAATAAAATAAAGAATATGAATGTTGATGTAGCAAAAAATTTACATGAAGTACTGGGCAACCTGCCTAAAGAAGTAAGATTGGTTGCCATCAGCAAATATCATCCCAACGAATATCTTGAGACTGCATATAATGAAGGTCAAAGGATATTCGGGGAAAGTCATGAGCAAGAGTTAGCGCAAAAACAGGAAACACTTCCCAAAGACATCGAATGGCATTTTATTGGTCATTTACAAACTAACAAAGTAAAAAACATTGCTCCTTATATTTCCATGGTTGAAGCTGTTGATAGCTATAAATTATTAAAGGAAATAAACAAGCAGGCAGCTAAAAACGACCGTATCATTAAAGTGTTGCTAGAACTGCATATTGCAGAAGAAGAGACCAAATATGGACTAACGCTTGATGACTGTCGAGACATGTTAGGAAAAGGAGAATGGAAAGATTTGGTAAATGTTCAAATATGCGGTTTGATGATGATGGCCAGCAATACAACAGAAATTTCACTAATAGATAAAGAATTCGACACAGCAACAAGTTTCTTTAATGAGATAAAAGCTAAATTCTTTGCAGACAACCCTGAATTCAAAGAGCGTTCTTGGGGTATGAGCCATGACTATAAGATAGCTATCAGACATGGTTCTACAATGGTGCGTGTCGGTACTACAATTTTCGGGCCACGAGTTTATTAATTTATAACAAAACTATATTAGTTTAAAATAAATTATTATCTTTGCACCTTGAAATAGAACTAATGGCAATTAAGCCATCACAATTAAAAGAATAAAATGCCAGAAATATCAGTTCGCGGATTAGAAATGCCAGAGTCGCCAATCAGAAAATTGGCACCACTTGCTGCCGCTGCTAAAAATCGCGGTATAAAGGTATATCACCTGAACATTGGTCAGCCTGATTTACCTACCCCTCAATGTGGTCTTGACGCATTAAAGACAATAGACCGCAAGGTATTGGAGTATTCACCAAGCCAGGGTAATCTGACTTACAGACAAAAACTCGTAAATTATTACAAAAAATATGACATCAACGTAACTGCTGATGACATTATTATAACATCTGGAGGTAGCGAGGCAGTACTCTTTGCCTTCATGAGCTGTCTAAATCCTGGAGATGAGATTATTGTACCTGAGCCAGCATATGCCAATTACATGGCTTTTGCTATTAGTGCTGGTGCAAAAATCAGAACTATCGCAACAACAATTGAAGAAGGATTTTCTCTTCCAAAGGTAGAAAAATTTGAAGAACTTATAAATGAGCACACACGCGCCATCATGATTTGCAATCCAAACAACCCTACTGGATATCTTTATACAAGGAGAGAAATGAATCAGATTCGTGATCTTGTCAAGAAATACGATTTGTATCTTTTCTCTGATGAAGTTTATCGAGAATACATATACACAGGTTCTCCCTACATTAGTGCTTGCCATTTGGAAGGTATTGAAGACAACGTTATTCTTATTGATTCTGTTTCAAAAAGATATTCTGAATGCGGAATTCGTATCGGAGCACTGATAACTAAGAATGCAGAAGTCAGAACAGCTGTTATGAAATTCTGTCAAGCTCGCCTATCACCTCCTTTAATAGGTCAAATTGTAGCTGAAGCATCACTTGATGCACCTGAAGAATACTATCGTGATGTATATGACGAATATGTAGAAAGACGCAAATGCCTAATTGACGGACTAAACAGAATTCCAGGAGTTTACTCTCCTATACCAATGGGTGCCTTTTACACAGTAGCAAAACTACCTGTTGATGATAGTGAGAAATTCTGCAAATGGTGTCTAGAAGAATTTAATTACGAAGGCGAAACAATTATGATGGCCCCTGCTGCAGGTTTTTACACAACTCCAGGAGCAGGAATTAATCAAGTACGAATTGCTTACGTACTTAAAAAACCTGATCTAGAACGTGCACTTTTAGTATTAAGAAAAGCCTTGGAAGATTATCCAGGACGAACAACAGAAGAATAGAAAAGTGAATTTACCTCTTTTCATTGCAAAAAAAATATATGGCGACAAAGGCGAGAAACAGAAAGTTTCACGCCCAGCCATAAGTATAGCCACCGCCGGTGTAGCTATAGGACTTGCCGTTATGCTAATTTCGGTAAGCGTTGTGCTAGGGTTCAAGCATACTATACGTGATAAAGTCATAGGATTTGGCAGCAATATCCAAGTTGCTAATTTTATGACTCTTCAGACATCAGATTCCTACCCTATTCAAATGGGTGATTCAATGTTAAACATATTGAAGTCAACGCCTGGGGTGAAGCATGTACAGCGCTATGGCGTGAAACAAGGTATTTTAAAAACAAACAAAGACTTCTTAGGTGTATTATTTAAAGGTGTAGGACCTGAATATGATACAACCTTCATACACAATAATCTTAAAGAAGGCAGTATTCCAAAATTCAGTGATACCGCAAGCAGCAATAAACTTCTTATATCAAAAAGTATTGCTGACAAGTTGGATTTGAAAACTGGACAAAAAATATTTGCATATTTCATTGATGGTAATGGCGTCCGCACAAGGCGCTTCACTATTCAGGGTATATATGAAACAAATTTGTCACAGTACGATAATGTTATTTGCTTTACAGATTTATACACTGCTGTGAAGCTAAACGGATGGAAAAATGATCAGACGACAGGTGCCGAAATCACTGTTAACGATTTTAATAAAGTAGACGAAGTAGAAAACCAATTTATTAAGAAAGTAAACAGGACAACCGATAAATATGGTGAGACATATAGTTCTAAGACTATTAGAGATATAAGCCCTCAAATATTCTCATGGCTTGATCTTCTTGATTTAAACGTGTGGATTATACTTGGGTTGATGGTTGCAGTAGCAGGAGTGACAATGATTTCTGGACTTCTAATAATAATCCTTGAAAGAACTGTTATGATAGGCATTCTAAAAGCTCTCGGAGCTAGGAACAAGACTATCAGACATACTTTCATGTGGTTTGCTGCTTTTATAATTGGTAAAGGCATGATTATAGGAAACTGTATTGGTTTAGGACTTATTTCATTACAATATTTCACGGGACTAATAAAACTAGATGCACAGACATACTACGTTAGTACAGTACCTGTTGAATTTAATATTCCTATGTTCATTGTTCTAAATGTCGCCACGCTATTAATTAGTATTTTTGTGCTTATAGCACCAAGTTACTTGATATCACACATACATCCAGCAAAATCAATGAGATACGAGTAAGTCCAAAATAATACTATTTATCCGAGAAATAGGACATTTTTTTTAACTAAAAATTTTGCATTTTAATTTTATGCAAAAAAACAAGGCTGAGAAAACAAAAAGTGCACAATAAGTTTTGAATTGTGCAGATAAGTAGCTATCTTTGCACACAAATTTGAAAATTGTGCAATGAATTCAGTACCTAAATTTAATAAGTATATAGAACAGAGCATCATCAACAATTGGGAGAAGGATGCTCTGACAGACTATAAAGGGACAACTCTTCAATTTCATGATGTGGCTAGAAAGATCGAAAAGTTACACATTATGTTTGAGAATAGTGGTGTTAAAACTGGAGATAAAATAGCTTTATGCGGACGTAATAGTTCAAATTGGGCTGTAGCATTTCTTGCAACACTCACCTATGGAGCTGTAGCAGTTCCAATTCAAAACGAATTTAAACCTGAGCAAATCTATAATATAGTTAATCATAGCGAATCAAAGTTATTATTTGTTGGTGACGTTGTTGCTACACAGATTGACGCTGAAGAGATGCCTAATCTTGAAGGTATCATCTATATCCCAGATAATTCACTTATATTATCCCGCTCAGAAAAGTTAACTTATGCGCGTGAACATCTTAATGAGATTTTCGGACATAAATATCCTAAATTTTTCAGAAAGGAACATATTAATTATCATGAAGATTCCCCTGAGGAATTAGCTATGATAAATTATACTAGTGGCACAACAGGATTTTCAAAAGGTGTTATGCTACCCTATCGTGCATTATCAAGCAACTATGATTTCCTTTCAGATGTCATTGGCTCAAAACTAAAACCTAATTGTGATGTTATGGCTATTTTGCCAATGGCACACATGTATGGTTTGTCATGCGAGTTTATATTGGAATTCTGCCTTGGCAATCATATATATTTTCTAACACGACTTCCAAGTCCAACTGTTATACAAGAAGCTTTTACGGATATACATCCTGCAGTAATTGTTTCTGTACCATTGATAGTTGAGAAAATAATAAGGAAAAATATATTTCCAAAAATTCAGACAAACATAATGAAGCTTCTTATCAACATGCCTGTGATTAATAAGAAGGTAAAAGAAAAGATTCTTGAATTAGTGAAAGCTGAATTTGGCGGTAATCTGTATGAAGTAATTGTTGGTGGAGCTGGACTTAACAAAGAAATAGAAGATTTCTTATTAAGCATTGGTTTTCCTATCACAGTGGGATATGGCACTACAGAAACTGCCCCTATGATTACTTTTAGTGACTGGAATGACTTCGCTGGTGGAAGTTGCGGAACTGCGGTTAAAAACATGGAGGTAAAAATTTTAAGTGAAGACCATCGAAACATCCCTGGTGAGATTATTACTCGCGGACTTAACATAATGACAGGTTACTACAAAAACCAAGAAGCAACTAATGCTGTCATTGATAACAATGGATGGTTTCACACTGGTGACTTAGCAACAATGGACGCAGAAGGTCATATTTTTATACGAGGCAGAAAAAAGAGTATGCTACTTGGATCTAATGGACAAAATATTTATCCAGAAGAAATTGAAAATAAGTTGAATTCAATGGCGATGGTTAATGAAAGCCTTATAGTTCAACGAGAAGAACGGCTTGTTGGTTTGGTACATCCAGACCTCGACGAAGCTAATTCTATGGGATTCTCAATCGAAGACCTAGAGAATATTATGGAACAAAACAGAAAAGAACTCAACGCCATGTTACCATCTTTCGCAAAGATTTCGGCAATAAAACTACTTAACGAAGAATTTGCGAAGACTCCTAAAAAGAGCATAAAAAGATATCTCTATCAGGACGCTATTTAAATATAGCGTTCTTTATGGTAATATATAGAACTTGAAACAAACGAAAAAACAATATTATGGAACAAATACCTAGTTTCAACAATCTAATACAAAAGTCAATTATTGACAATTGGGAAAAAGATGCATTGACGGACTTTAAAGGTTCAACACTGCAATATCACGATGTAGCAAGAAAAATAGAAAAACTCCACATCATGTTTGAAAACTGTGGAGTTGAAAAAGGTGACAAAATAGCATTAGCTGGTCGCAATAGTGCTAATTGGGCAGTTGCATTTCTTGCAACTTTAACCTACGGAGCCATTGCTGTGCCAATACTCCATGAGTTCACACCTGATCAAATGCATAACATTGTTAATCACAGTGAGGCAAAGCTCTTGTTTGTTGGTGATATTGTTGCAACCCAAATTGATGCAACTAAAATGCCTGAACTTGAAGGAATTATATATATTCCAGACTATTCCCTAATATTATCGCGTACAGACAAACTTACATATGCTCGTGAGCATCTTAATGAGATGTTCGGAAAGAAATACCCAAAGTATTTCAGAAAAGAGCACGTTAACTATTATATTGAACAGGATCCTAACGAACTTGCACTTATAAACTACACAAGTGGAACTACAGGATTCTCGAAGGGTGTGATGATTCCTTATCGTGCTATTTGGAGTAATGCATACTTTGCCGAGCAAGTTGTTGGAAAAGCTGTAAAATGTGGCGACAATGTTATCAGCATTTTGCCGATGGCACACATGTACGGAATGTCTTTCGAATTTTTGTTCGAATTTCTAAAGGGTTGCCATATATACTATTTGACACGCATACCAAGTCCTGCAATTATCGCTCAGGCTTTTAGCGAAGTTAAACCTAAGATCATTATAAGCGTACCGCTTGTTATTGAAAAGATAATAAAGAAAAAAGTATTCCCTAAGATACAAAACAACCGCATGAGAATGCTCCTTCATATGCCTGTTATAGCAAAAAAAGTGCGTGATAAGATATGCGAGCAAGTTTCAAATGCTTTTGGTGGCGAATTCTATGAAATTATTGTTGGTGGAGCTGCATTCAACCAAGAAATGGAAAGTTTTATGCACCAAATTGGATTTAGATACACAGTTGGTTACGGAGCTACAGAATGCGCACCTATAATTTGCTATGCGGATTATAAGGACTATGTACCTGGAAGCTGTGGACGATCTGTCGTAAACATGAAGGTGCGAATTAATAGTTCTGATCCTGAAAATATCCCAGGAGAGATTTTAGCAAAAGGCATGAACGTCATGCTTGGTTACTATAAAAATGAGGAAGTAACACGCCAAACAATTGATAAGGATGGTTGGTATCATACTGGAGACCTCGGAACAATGGATGCTGACGGAAATGTATTCATCAAGGGACGTTCTAAGAATATGTTGCTTGGAGCAAGTGGACAAAACATTTATCCAGAGGAGATTGAGGACAAACTAAATTCATTAGCTTTGGTTAACGAGAGTGTCGTTATACAGGAGGGAGATAAGTTGATTGGACTTGTACATCCAGACTATGATGAGGCTAAGAATATGGGATTTTCAAAAGAAGATTTGGAAAACATTATGGAACAGAATCGTAATGAACTTAATCAGATGCAACCATCATACTGTAGACTTGCTGCAATAAGAATTTACGAAGAAGAATTTGAAAAAACTCCTAAAAAAAGTATTAAGCGTTACCTCTACCAGAAATAGAACGTTTTTACTTTTGTTATTGACGAAAAATTTGTATCTTTGCGGTCATAATAGTAAACAATAAATAAAATATAACAAGCTATGCTTACACTTAAACTCATCAGTGAGGAAACTGAACGTGTTATTAAGGGTCTTGAGAAGAAGCACTTCACAGGTGCACGTGAGGCCATAGAGAAAGTTTTAGAATACGACAGACTACGTCGTGAGGCTCAGCAGAAGCTTGACAGCAACAAGCAACAACAAAATCAGCTTGCCAAGCAAATTGGAAGTCTTATGAAAGACGGAAAGAAAGAGGAAGCTGAAGATATAAAGAATAAGGTTGCTGATCTGAAAGCAGCAGACAAGGCTTTGAACGAAATTATGGATAAAGCTCAAAGTGATATGACAGAAGTTCTTCTTAGTATTCCAAATATTCCTAATAATGATGTTCCAGAAGGAAAAGATGCTAATGATAATGTCGTTGTAAAGGAAGGTGGAATAAAGCCAAATCTTCCAGATGACGCACCATGCCATTGGGATCTTCTTAAGAAATACAACCTTGTTGATTTTGACCTTGGTGTAAAAATTACGGGTGCAGGTTTCCCTATATACCTAGGCAAGATGGCACGTTTCCAACGCGCTCTTGAAGCTTTCTTCCTTGATGAAGCACGCAAATCTGGATACCTAGAGGTTCAACCACCTTATGTAGTTAACGAGGCTTCAGGATATGGTACAGGTCAGTTACCTGACAAAGAGGGACAAATGTATCACGCAAACTTAGATAACTTGTTCCTAATTCCTACAGCAGAGGTTCCTGTAACAAATATTTTCCGTGATGTAATCCTTGAAGAGAGTCAACTTCCAATTAAGCGTTGTGCTTATTCAGCTTGCTTCCGTCGTGAGGCTGGTTCTTATGGTAAGGATGTTCGTGGTCTTAACCGCTTGCATCAATTTGACAAAGTAGAAATTGTACGTATAGACAAACCTGAGCATTCTTATGATTCTCTGAAAGAGATGTTAGCACATGTTGAAGGTTTGGTACAGAAACTTGAATTGCCATACCATATATTGAGACTTTGCGGTGGTGATATGAGTTTCACCTCAGCAATATGCTACGACTTCGAGGTATGGAGTGCTGCCCAAAAACGTTGGTTGGAAGTATCTTCAGTATCTAACTTTGAAAGCTATCAGGCAAACAGATTGAAGTGCCGTTTCCGCAGTTCTGATACTAAGAAACCAGAACTTTGCCATACACTCAACGGTTCTGCTCTTGCTCTTCCAAGAATAGTTGCTGCCATAATCGAAAACAACCAAACTCCAGATGGAATAAAAGTTCCGAAGGTTCTTGTACCATACTGTGGTTTCGAATACTTAGATGATAAGAACTTTGATTAAAAATAATTAAATTCAGTATTGATTGATATAACATCAACGATACTGAATTTATCTTTTATAAAACTACAACTTAATATCAATTCATATTAACTGATACCCAATGAATAAGATTATTTGCAAGAAACAGTTTTCTGAGAAAGTATTCAGCTTTGACATCGAAGCTCCTTTAATTGCCAAAAGCAGAAAGGCAGGAAACTTTGTCATAATAAGAGTAGACAACAATAGCGAGCGCATGCCGCTTACAATAGCAGACTCAAATATAGAGAATGGTACTATTAAATTAGTTGTGCAAAAGGTTGGACTTTCCTCTACAAAATTATGCAATCTCAACGAAGGTGATTCTATTGCTGATGTCGTTGGGCCTCTTGGTAATCCTACTCATATTGAGAATTTTGGTACAGTAATATGCGCTGGTGGTGGAGTTGGTGTTGCGCCAATGCTACCTATTATTCGTGCATTGAAAAAAGCAGGTAACAGAGTATTATCTGTACTTGCAGGAAGAAACCGTGATCTTATCATAATGGAAGATGAAGTTAGAGCTTCATCTGACGAGACTATCATAATGACCGATGATGGAAGTTATGGAGAACAGGGCGTAGTCACTGTAGGCATCGAGAAATTGATCAAACAAGAGAATATTGACAAAGTTTTTGCTATAGGTCCTCCTATCATGATGAAATTCTGTTGTATGCTCACTCAAAAATATAACATTTCTACAGACGTTTCTCTTAATACCATTATGGTTGATGGTACAGGAATGTGTGGTGCATGTCGACTCACAATTGGAGGAAAAACCAAATTCGTGTGTATTGATGGTCCTGAATTTGATGGAGCACTAGTTGATTGGGATGAAATGTTCAAGCGAATGGGGACATTCAAAAACGCAGAAAAAGAAGAAATGGAGCACTATGCAGAACATATTGCTTCAACTAATGAGTCTGTATGCGAACCTTGCAAAACAAACAATGATATTCACAATGATGCAACTGAGAGTATAGAAAGCTTGACAGATCGAAATTCTAATTGGCGTTTAGAACTACGCAAAGGAATGAAACCTAAAGAACGTACTTCTATTGAGCGTGTCATGATGCCAGAACTTGATGCTGAATATCGTGCAAAGACAAGATTAGAAGAAGTCAACATTGGTCTTACTAAAGAAATGGCAGTCCTTGAATCTCATCGTTGCCTCGATTGTGCTAAACCATCTTGTGTAGAAGGATGCCCTGTAAGCATTAATATTCCATCATTCATAAAAAATATTGAACGAGAAAATTTCCTTGGAGCAGCTAAAGTTCTGAAAAGCACTTCTGCCCTACCAGCTGTATGTGGTAGAGTTTGTCCTCAAGAGAAACAATGCGAAAGCAAATGTGTTCATCTTAAAATGGGTGAAAAAGCAGTTGCTATTGGATACCTTGAAAGATTTGCAGCTGACTATGAACGTGAAAGCGGTATGGCTACAGTACCAGAAATGGATCCTTTAAACGGAATTAAAGTTGCTGTTGTTGGTTCAGGTCCTTCAGGACTAAGCTTTGCAGGTGATATGGCTAAAATGGGCTTTGACGTATATGTATTTGAGGCTTTGCATGAAATAGGTGGTGTTTTGAAATATGGTATTCCTGAATTCAGATTACCCAACAAGATTGTTGATGTAGAAATAGAAAATCTTAAGAAAATGGGTGTCCATTTTCAAACTGATTGTATTATCGGAAAAACTATCAGCGTAAAGGATCTTGAAGATAAAAACTTCAAGGGAATATTCGTTGGTTCCGGTGCAGGACTTCCTAATTTTATGGATATACCTGGAGAAAATGCACTCAACATCATGTCAAGTAACGAATATCTGACACGAATAAACCTTATGGACGCAGCTAATCCACATACAGATACTCCGATCAATATCGGTAAGCACGTTATCGTTGTTGGTGGTGGAAATACAGCTATGGACTCATGTCGTACTGCAAAACGACTTGGTGCAGACGTAACACTAGCATACCGAAGAAGCGAAGCTGAAATGCCTGCTAGATTGGAAGAAGTAAAGCATGCTAAGGAAGAAGGCATTAATTTCATGACATTACACAATCCAAAAGAATATATCGCTGATGAGAATGGTGCTGTTAAGGCAGCCACACTTGATGTAATGAAATTAGGCGAACCAGACCAAAGCGGTCGTTGTCGTCCTGAGACTACGGGACAAACCATCACATTAGAATGTGATCAGGTAATTGTTGCAGTTGGTGTCTCTCCTAACCCATTAGTTCCTAAGAGTATTGAAGGACTAGAACTAGGTCGCAAGAATACAATCGTCGTTGACGATAATATGAAATCAAGTAGAAATAATATTTATGCAGGTGGCGATATCGTTCGCGGTGGTGCCACAGTAATATTGGCTATGGGTGACGGACGAAGAGCCGCTGCTAACATGGCAAAAGAATTAAAAGGATAAATGAACGCAATATATACCATTTCACTACTAGTATGCAGTAATGTCTTCATGACATTGGCTTGGTATGGACATTTAAAATTACAACAAACAGGGGTCAGCAGCAGTTGGCCCCTAATTGGCGTTATAGGATTCAGTTGGGCGATAGCATTCTTCGAATACTGCTGTCAAGTACCAGCAAACAGAATAGGATTTGTTGATAATGGCGGCCCTTTTACGCTCATTCAGCTAAAAGTAATTCAAGAAGTTATATCCCTTATAGTATTCGCACTTATAGCTAATGTAATGTTTCAAGGTCAAGGACTTCATTGGAATCATTTAGCTGCCTTTATCTGTTTGATAGCTGCAGTGTATTTTGTATTCATGAAGTAATTCACTTAATGAATATCATTTATTAAGCTTATATTCGTCTATTTTGCGATAAAGAGTCGTAAGACCTATTTTCAATAGTCTTGCAGCTTCTGTTTTGTTTCCGTTTGTGTGTTGAAGAACTCTCACAATGTGTCTACGTTCAATTTCTGCTAATTCAAAATCAAAAGACTTAGTATCATCTGAATTTTGCACACCGGTATTTAACAAAGACGAATTATAAGATGAATACGGAACCTGCAAATCAAATGGTAAATCTTGCAGAGTAAGGCTTGAATCACAAACAATAGCACTACGTTCAATAACATTTTTCAACTCACGAACATTTCCATGCCATTCAGCATTAGTGATAGCATTAACAAATTCAGAGGACATCCCGTCTATATGTTTACCAAGCTTTTCAGAATATTGTGCAAGAAATGACTTTGCCAACAAAGGTATATCTTCACGACGCTCACGCAATGCAGGTAAATGTATTTGGAAAACTGAAAGACGATAAAATAAATCCTCCCTAAAATTACCAGCTATTATCTCATTCTTTAAATCACGATTTGTTGCTGAAATAATTCTCACATCAACTTGTGAAGGAGAAGTATCCCCTATTTTTATATACTCACCTGATTCTAGCACACGTAATAGTTTGGCTTGAAGCTGATATGCCATCTCTCCTATTTCATCAAGGAATAGCGTACCATGATTTGCTACTTCTATCAATCCCTTTTTATCTTTCATCGCTCCAGTAAATGAACCGGCACGATAGCCAAATAGCTCACTTTCCAATAAATCACGACTAAATGCAGAACAGTTAATAGCAACTATAGGAAACTTACTACGCGAACTAGCGTTATGTATAGCCTGCGCAAACACCTCCTTACCAGTTCCTGTTTCACCAGTAAGTAATACAGGAATATCTGTATCAGCAACCTTACGCGCCAATTCCTCCACACGATGTAATGTTTCTGAATTACCTATTATAGAATCAAAAGAATTAACTCGTAATGGCTTTTTGTCAATCTTAGACAAGTCATTATTTAAATTATGCTGGCTGTTCACTTGATCCATAGCCCTGCTGATAATAGGGATAATTTTATTATTATCATCACCTTTTGTTATGTAGTCAAATGCACCATTCTTAATTGCCTGAACGCCATCTTCAATATTTCCATGAGCAGTAAGCAGAATTACCTCGATGAGAGGACTCTCCTGCTTAATTTTTTTAACCATATCAACACCGTTGCCGTCTGGCAAAAATACATCACAAAGCACGACTTGTGGTTTATGCAACATAACCTGTCTCATTCCTTGAGTACAGTCTACAGCCTGCCACACTTCATAACCTTCCAATTCCATCATTCGCGAAAGAAGTTTGCGAATAATTGGTTCATCATCTATTATCAGTAATGTATTCATATAGTCTGGTTTATTTATTGTATTATTGCAAAAGTAGGAATAATTTTACAAACATAAAAACATTATCGCATCTAATGTATATAGCTTTTCATTTTGGTATGGCAAGTCTTTCATTTTGGCAAGGTCTAAAACTAATGTTTATATTTAACTATATACATATAAAACATTATGATACAGACAATTACAAAAATAAAAACAATTATGGCACAGTTTTCGTAATAAGAATAATAAATAATTTAAAATAAAAATAAAATGACTACACTTATTTTTGAATTACTTGCATGTATGCTCTGCGGAATAACATGCTTCGGCGTATTTTATAAATGTATCAAATGGTTTGAAAAGATTTAATTAAAAAAGAAAAGACTATGTATTTAATTATGTTTATCATCAGCATCATAATGTTCTGTTATATGATATATGTACTGATAAAACCAGAAAAATTTTAAAACTCTAAAATTATGGGAACAGAAATTTGGGGTGCAATATTGCAAATAGTAATAATGATAAGTTTAGCTTATCCATTAGGTAAATATATTGCGCGAGTATATAAAGGTGAAAAGACTTACCTCGACTTTTTAAAACCTGTAGAAAGGTTGATTTATAAAGTCGGTGGTATAAATCCAGACAAAGAAATGAACTGGAAGACATTTCTTAGGGCAATGCTTACAATCAACCTATTCTGGTTTGTCTGGGCTTTAATACTACTTGTCGCCCAAGGATATCTACCATTAAATCCAGATGGGAATGGTGGCCAAACAATACATCAGGCCTTCAATACAGCTATAAGTTTTCTTGTAAACTGTAATCTACAGCACTATAGCGGTGAAAGTGGACTAACTTATTTCACTCAGTTAGCAGTTGTAATGCTATTCCAATTTGTCACAGCAGCAACAGGTATGGCATGTATGGCAGGGATAATGAAAGCTTTAGCTGCCAAGACAACTAATACAATAGGCAATTTTTGGAATTTCCTTGTCAAGAGCATAACGCGCATCTTACTACCATTGTCATTAATAATAGGATTTATCCTTATACTACAAGGAGTTCCTATGACTTTTGATGGGAAAATGGAAGTAAAGACTCTTGAAGGTAAAGTTCAGAATGTGTCACAAGGTCCAACAGCTGCTATTGTGGCAATAAAACAAGTCGGAACAAACGGAGGTGGATTCTTTGGAGCAAACTCAGCACATCCTTTAGAAAATCCTACATATCTTACTAATACAGTAGAATGTATCGCTATAATGCTTATCCCTATGGCAATGGTCTTTGCCTTCGGCTTTTATGTAAAGAAGCGCAAATTAGGATTTAGCATTTTTGGTGTAATGCTATTTGCTTACCTTGTAGGTGTATTCATAAATGTTCATCAGGAAATGCAAGGCAATCCAAGACTGACCTCAATGGGAATAAGCCAGCATACTGGAGCTATGGAAGGCAAAGAAGTGAGATTTGGGTCTGTAGCAACTGCATTATGGAGTGTTTCTACAACCACAACATCAAACGGTTCCGTTAATGGAATGCACGACAGCATGATGCCTCTATCAGGTATGGTAGAAATGCTTAATATGCAGATAAATACATGGTTCGGCGGTGTCGGCGTAGGTTGGATGAACTATTTCACATTCATAATCATAGCAGTATTCATAAGTGGACTCATGGTCGGGCGTACTCCAGAATTCTTATGCAAAAAAGTAGAGGCTAGAGAGATGAAAATAGCTTCTCTTATGGCACTACTCCATCCTTTCTTGATTTTGGCAGGAACTGGTTTGGCTGCATGGCTCGCTGTAAAAGCACCAGAATTTGTATCTAGAGAAGGAGGATGGCTAGGGAATCAAGGCTATCACGGACTGAGCGAAATGCTATACGAGTTTACATCATCTTCCGCTAACAATGGTTCTGGATTCGAAGGTCTGAAAGACAACACATGGTTTTGGAACATTTTGTGTGGCTTAGTTATGATTTTGGGAAGATACATTCCTATAATAGGGCAAGTAGCAATAGCAGGCTTGCTTGCTAAAAAGAAATACATTCCAGAAAGTGCCGGAACTCTTCGTACTGACACATTGACTTTTGGAATAATGACTTTCGTTATTATATTCATTATTGCCGCTTTAGCTTTCTTTCCTGCTCACGCATTAAGTACTATAGCTGAATATTTAAGTATATAAAAGACTAAAATATGAAAGATAAGAATAAGACCTCCCTTTTCAATAAGGAGATGTTAAAAGATAGTGTTTGGCAAGCCATAAAGAAACTTGATCCAAAAACTATGATCAAGAATCCAGTAATGTTTCTTGTTGAAATATGCACTGCTATAATGGCTGTAGTAACAGTTACTTCAGCAATAACAAACGACTCTGTAGTTCTTGGAAATGCAGGATATAATATAGCTGTATTTATAATACTATTTATGACACTACTGTTCGCCAACTTTGCCGAAGCCATAGCCGAAGCTAGAGGTAAAGCACAAGCTGACAGCCTGAGAAAGACCAGAGAGGAAACACCGGCAAAATTAATTGAAGGTAACGCATATAGAACTATAAGCAGTTCTTTATTGAAACTTGGAGATGAGTTTGTTTGCGAAGCCGGTGACATTATACCTTCTGATGGAGAAATTGTTGAAGGTATGGCTTCAATAGATGAAAGTGCAATAACTGGCGAGTCTGCTCCTGTAATACGAGAGTCTGGAGGTGATCGCAGTTCTGTTACAGGTGGAACTATCGTACTCAGTGACCACATACGTGTAAAAGTAACAACACGTCCCGGAGAAAGTTTTCTGGATAAAATGATTGGACTAGTTGAAGGTGCATCAAGACAAAAAACACCTAACGAGATTGCCCTTACTATATTATTATCAACCTTCTCTCTTGTGTTTATAATTGTGTGCATATCACTTGTTCCAATGTCTTGGTACTCTGGCACTACAATAGGCATTGCGGCTATAATATCATTATTTGTATGCCTCATACCAACAACAATCGGTGGTTTACTTTCAGCTATAGGTATTGCTGGAATGGACCGTGCACTGAGAGCAAATGTAATAACTAAATCTGGACGAGCAGTTGAAACAGCTGGTGATATCGATACACTGTTACTTGACAAGACCGGCACCATAACGATTGGTAACAGAAGAGCTACACATTTCTATCCAGTAGAAGGATTCAGTGATAAAGAATTTGGAAATCTTTGCGTCCTCTCATCGGCAAGTGATAATACTCCTGAAGGAAAATCTATTGTTGAATTGGGCCAGAAAATGGGAATAAGCATTGATCAAAAACAAATCATGCATGCTAAGATGATTCCTTTTACTGCTGAAACACGCTGCTCTGGCATCAATCTGTCTGATGGCAATGAAATCCGTAAAGGAGCTTTTGACACGATGAGACAAATAACAGAAAACGCAGGAGGCATTTTCCCAAATATGGCACAAACTGTCATTGAAACTATCACGAAGATGGGCGGTACTCCACTTGTGGTAAGCATAAATAAGAAAATTGCCGGGGTCATTGAATTACAAGACATCATCAAACCGGGAATAAAAGACAGATTTGATAGACTACGCAAAATGGGTGTCAAAACTGTTATGGTTACTGGAGACAATGCTCTCACGGCTGCTTTCATAGCTGAACGTGCTGGCGTTGATGATTTTATTGCCGAAGCTAGACCTGAAGACAAGATGAGATATATTCGCAATGAGCAGCAACAAGGTAAACTGGTGGCAATGATGGGCGACGGAACTAATGACGCACCGGCATTGGCACAAGCTGACGTTGGCGTTGCAATGAACAGTGGAACTCAGGCTGCTAAGGAAGCTGGTAATATGGTTGACTTGGATAACGATCCTACAAAACTTATAGAAATAGTGGAAATAGGTAAACAGTTATTAATGACACGCGGAACTCTCACAACATTTTCTATAGCTAATGACGTTGCAAAATATTTCGCTATCGTGCCTGCACTGTTCATGGTTGCAATTCCACAATTGGCAACTCTCAATATAATGGGATTACACAGTGCAGAAAGTGCGATTTTATCTGCTGTAATATTTAATGCAATCATTATCCCGTTACTTATTCCTTTAGCATTGCGAGGTGTTAAATATAGACCTATCGGAGCCTCGGCATTACTAAGAAGAAATCTATTAGTATATGGATTAGGTGGAATTGTAGCGCCTTTTATAGGTATTAAGATTATTGATATGATTGTAGGACTTTGTTTATAGGGTAATAATTAATGAATAAGATTATGAAGATCGTTTATATAAAGAGCATGATAAATGGCTTGATAAAATCATTTAGGCTCACAATAGCCTTTTGCCTTTTGCTAGGCATAGGATATGTATTGGTACTTTGGACGTTTTCACGAATAGCCTCACCTAACAGTGGCAAAGCTGAAGTTGTATATTCTAAAGCAGAACATAAAGATCAGTCACATAAAATTGCAGGTGCTGCAAACATTGGACAGGAGTTTCATAGCAACAAATATTTTTGGGGCAGACCTTCAAATGCAGGAAGTGGCTATGACGCATCTTCTTCTGCAGGAAGTAATGCTGGACCATCAAATATTGAGTATCTGAAAAAGGTAGAACAACGACGTGAGAAATTTCTTAAAGCTCATCCATACATCAAACATAATGATGTCCCAGCTGAAATGGTTACTGCCAGTGGTTCTGGTCTTGACCCAGATATCTCATTACAAAGTGCCTATTTGCAAATCAGACGAGTTGCTAAGACACGTGGAATGTCTGAGAAATCTGTAAAACAAATTGTAGACAAATGTGTACAACACCCTTTGCTCGGTATATTTGGACCTGAGAAGATAAATGTATTAAAGTTAAACATCATGTTAGATAACAAATAGCATTGATATTATGAACGATACTTATTACGATAACGACAAGGCTGCACAACACTTTCTTGACATCATAAGAAAGCAAAGACGCGGAAAGTTAAAAATCTACATCGGCATGATTGCTGGTGTAGGTAAAACTTTTCGCATGCTTAAAGATGCCCATCACATGCAACAACAAGGAATTGACGTGCAAATAGCATTTGTTGAAACTCACAAAAGACGTGAAACGGAAAATTTACTCAACGGGCTTACTGTTATACCACGCAGGAAACTTTTCTATAAAGGGAAGCAACTTGAAGAAATGGATCTTGACAATGTTATCATGCAACATCCTGAGGTCGTTATTGTTGATGAATTGGCGCATACCAATCTACCAGGAAGTAAAAATACAAAACGCTGGCAGGATGTTGAACAGCTGCTAAATGTTGGTATAAATGTTATAACAGCCGTAAATATCCAGCACATTGAAAGTATTAGTGAGGAAGCTGGAAAAATTACAGGTGTCGAAATTCGAGAACTTGTTCCTGATAGCATTCTCAGTGAAGCAGAGGAAATAGTAAATATTGACCTTACTGCCGAAGAACTAAGACAACGGTTATGTGAAGGAAAAATATATGGCAAGGCTAAGGTAGAAACTGCACTAAATCATTTTTTCAGTACAGAGAATATACTAAAACTACGTTCTCTTGCACTTGGAGAAGTTGCACTTAGAGTTACTAACAAGGCACAAAATGATATATCCCGAACCAGCGTAGAATCGCATTCTATACTAGCATGCATAAGCAGCAATGCTTTGACGCCACGCCATATCATACGTCGTGCAGCAAGGATAGCAGCCCAGCATAACTCAACATTCTGCACACTCTACGTACGCCGTCCTTCTGAAAGTCCCGACAGAGTGAGCTTAGCATCACAACGACATGTATTAAATCATTTTCAACTTACGATAGAACTTGGTGGAGAAGTAATACAAGCTTCCTCCAGTGACGTAATAAAAGAAATAGAAGCATTGTGCATACAACGAAATATAACAACAGTTTGTCTTGGACGACCATCTTTTAAAATGCCTTCTACAATAATGAAAATAAGGAAATATCGCAAATTTCTACAATTTCTTGCTAAAAAAAAAATAGATTTGATTATACTTGCATAGTAAAACAAAAAAAATACAGTATTATGAATATTAAGACAAAACTCACACTCGTAATAGGATTACTTGTGATGATGACATTCGCTCTTGTCGTCGTATCTGTAATAAATGTGCAAATACTCACCGCTACCGACCCAGAAAGTCCGGCAGCAGGTCCTGGTATGGAGCGTGCCCTATTTTGGATAACCATGCTTGGCGCTATATGCATTTTCACTGGTATAGGAATATGGATATCATTCCCCTCTTCTATAGCTCGTCCTATAAAAGAACTATTGAATGCTATTCAGGATATTGCGTCTCAGCATTATGAAAGAAGGCTGCAATTATATGGTACAAAAGAATTTGACGATGTTTCTCGCAATTTCAACATTATGGCAGAAAGACTTGCAGCATATCACGCAAGTTCTATTTCTCAGCTTATTGCTGCTAAAAAGTATATGGAAACACTTGTCAACAGCATCACTGAACCAATAATAACCCTAGACAATAACAAAAATATCATTTTCATTAATGACGCAGCACTTTCTATACTTAACATTTCACGGAATGATGCTATTGGACATTCAGCAAATCAACTGTCTATAAGCAATGACTTACTCAGACAATTAATAAGAGACTTAGATAAAAAGGAAAGTTATATAGACAATTCCACATCTCTTAATAAGCAGGCAAACGAAATACCTCTCAAGATTTATTCTGATGAAAAAGAAAGTTATTTCCAAGTTAAGTATATCACAATAGTAAATAAAAAAGGCAATAACGAAAAAGATGAAAGGAGTCACATGATTATGCTTAACAACGTGACTGAATTTAAGGAACGTGATTCTGCAAAGACCACTTTTATTTCTACTATATCACATGAACTAAAGACTCCTATTGCAGCCATTATGATGAGCCTGAAATTACTTGAGGACTCACGCATTGGAATACTAAACAACGAACAGGCTGAGTTAACTGATGATATCAAACAAAATAGTGAAAGATTGCTTAGCATCACTAGCGAACTGTTAAACATGACTCAGGTTGAGTCTGGTAAATTGCAACTGAAACCACGCATAACACGACCTATTGAATTAATCGATTATGCTATAAAAGCAAATAGAGTTCAAGCAGAGAAATTCAACATTTCTATAGAAGTTGAATACCCCAAAGATAATAACATATCAAAATTGTTTGTTGACAGCGAGAAAATAGCATGGGTAGTGACGAATCTATTGTCAAACGCAATACGCTATTCTCAGGAAAATGCACGCGTAATAATAGGCGCACAACAACAAGATAACTCCCACGTACAAATATATGTAAGTGACTTTGGAAAAGGTATTGATCCAAGATATCACCATAGTATATTCGATCATTATTTTCGTGTTCCTGGCACAAAGGTACAAGGAAGCGGACTTGGACTTTCGATCTCTAAAGATTTCGTAGAAGCACATGGAGGCACTCTCACCGTTGATAGTCAAATAGGCAGCGGTAGTACATTCACTGTGACACTTGAGGTATAACATCATTTGTAGGAATAGATAATTCAAACAACAATTTATACAATTATTATGGCGTTTTGAAATTTATTTTGTAATTTTGTAAGTGTGAAGGATAAAGACTTCTCTTATATTATAAAGGAATAAACAAAATGCAAAGGAAAGTAAAATATCTTTTAGCAGCGTCAATGCTAGCCATATTAACTGTAAATGCGCAAACTGCAAAGCGTGTTGTCAAGGCTAAAGCTGCCACAAGCATCACATCTGACAAGAAAGCTATAAATCTTGATTTGATGAAACTGTTGATGCCTGCTACAGCCAAGATTATGTTTATTGACAGCACCGTAGTAAGTAAAAACGATTTTTTAAACCAAATTCCACTAAACAAAGAATCTGGTAGATTAGAATACTCAAATAAATTCTTCGATAAGAAAACAAGTAATAACAATACTGTTTACATCAACGGATTTGGCAACAGAGCCATTTTCGCTGATGGCGATTCTTTGCAGACGAATATCTGCACAATAGATAAGATTGGCGATAAATGGTCTGCTCCAACGAGTATAAACTCTATCGACAAGAATTATGATATGCCACTATATCCATTTTTACAAAGTGACGGAGTTACATTATTCTTCGCTGCTAAAGGTAAAAACAGTATTGGAGGATACGACATCTTCCTAACAAGATATAACAGCAATAATAATTCTTTCTTTCCTCCTGAAAATTATGGACTTCCTTTCAACTCTACAGCCAACGACTATCTGCTTGCGATAGACGACTTCGACCAATTGGGATGGCTTATTACAGACCGTAACCAACCAGAAGGGAAAGTATGTATTTACACTTTTGTACCTACAAAAGAAAGACTTAACTTCACAGGCGAGAATCTTAACGAGAAACAGTTGAATAGAATGGCTACAATACATTCAATATCAGAGACTTGGAAGTTTGGAGATCGCAATATAGCCCTTGCTAGACTGAAAGCTATGATTAACCGCAATAATGCTACAGCAAAGAATAATGGGGATATAAACTTTGTAATAAACGACAACACAACATATCACAATATTTCAGAATTCTCTCCTAGCAACAGACAGAAATATAGCAAACTTATACAGATGATGTCTGAGCAGGAACAAGATGCACATCAATTGGATTTAATGCGTGATAAATATGCGATATCAAATGCTAACACCAAAAAGTCATTATACGATAAGATTATCAAGGCAGAAAAGTCTGATGAACAGCTATATGATGAGATATCAATACTTGAAAAAGAAATAAGAAATAACGAAAACATCAAATAATTTATTAACTATGGATGAGAAAAAATATTTTGCAGAATCAGAACTGATTCTCAATGAAGACGGTAGTGTTTTTCACTTGCACCTTAAACCAGAACAACTTGCAGACAAGGTTATCCTTGTTGGTGACCCTGGTCGTGTAAGTCTTGTAGCATCACACTTCGATGAACAGGAATGTGATGTTCAGAGCCGTGAATTTCACTCTATAACAGGTACATATAAAGGAAAGCGCATAACAGTACAAAGTACTGGTATCGGATGTGACAATATAGACATTGTTTTAAACGAAATGGATGCATTAGCAAACATTGACTTCAAAACAAGACATGAAAAGCCAGAGCATCGCACACTTACATTTGTACGTATCGGCACATGTGGTGGTCTTCAGGAGAATACTCCAACTGGAACATATATTGCAAGCGTAAAGAGTATAGGATTTGACGGACTACTCAACTTTTATGCTGGACGTAATGAAGTTTGCGACCTGAAACTTGAAGAAGCATTCAAGAAGCACATGGATTGGAATCCCCTATTGTGTGCACCTTACGTAATCGATGCTGACAAGGAATTACTTGATCGCGTTGCCGGTACAGATATGGTAAGAGGTGTAACAATCGCATGCGGTGGCTTCTTCGGTCCACAAGGCAGAGAGCTTCGTATTCCTTTGGCTGATCCAGACCAGAATGAGATGGTTGAGAGCTTTGAATATAATGGCTTGAATATCACAAACTTCGAAATGGAAAGTTCTGCCGTTGCTGGTCTTTCTGCATTGATGGGACATAAAGCACTTACATGCTGTATGGTTATAGCCAACCGTCGCGCTAAGGAAGCAAACACTGGCTATAAGAATACCATTGATGGATTAATAAATATTGTACTTGAAAGAATATAAATGAATAACGACAATATCTGTGCACTGGCTACACCTGCTGGAGGTGCAATCGGAATAGTAAGAGTATCAGGACCTGAAGCAATTAGTATCACCAATAGTATATTCAGCAAGGATATATCTTTGGCGAAACCAAATACATTACATTATGGTGAGATAATTGATAAAGAAGGTTCTACAATTGACGATGTACTAGTTTCCGTATATCGTGTGCCTCACAGCTATACAGGTGAAGACAGTGCAGAGATATCTTGTCATGGTTCAGCCTACATACTCAATAAGGTCGTTCACACTCTCATTGACGCAGGCTGTCGTCAAGCAGAACCCGGTGAGTATACAAAGCGTGCTTATCTTAATGGCAAGATGGACCTTAGTCAGGCTGAGGCTGTTGCTGATCTTGTTTCAGCAACCAATCGTGCATCCCACAAAATGGCACTCAGTCAGTTGAAGGGACATTTCAGCAGTGAGTTATCTATTCTTAGAGACCAACTACTGAAAATAACATCGCTATTGGAACTTGAACTTGATTTTTCTGATCATGAAGAGTTGGAGTTTGCTGATCGTAGCGAACTAATGCAACTTGCCCAGAAGATTCATCAGCGCATAACAACATTAGCAAAATCATTTGAAACAGGTAACGCTCTGAAAAAGGGAATACCTGTAGCAATTATTGGTAAGACCAATGTTGGAAAGAGCACCCTACTCAACCAACTTCTTCACGAAGACAAAGCTATCGTGAGCGATATTCATGGTACGACTCGCGATGTAATCGAAGATACAACTGAGATAAACGGAATTACATTCCGATTCATTGATACTGCTGGTATACGTCAGACAGAAGATAAGGTTGAGCAACTTGGTATAGAACGAACATTCAAGAAAATTGATGAAGCTACAATAATATTATGGCTAATCGACTCTATCCCATCGTCAGACGAAATCGAAAATATTAAAGAGCGTTGCGCAGATAAGAACCTGATCATTATTATTAATAAGATTGACAATAATAATTCAGCAACCGACATTATCAAGCAGCTCACAACAATAGCATCCGACTTACAACATCTTGAAATATCTGCAAAGTTGGGTACAAACATATCACAACTAGAAGAAGCTTTACACAAAGCTGCCAACATTCCAGAGATTAACGAGAATTCTGTAATCGTAACGAGTGCCCGCCATTATGAGGCATTAACTCGTGCCAACGAAAGCATTACTCGTGTTATTGATGCTATGGAAGCAGATTTAAGCGGTGACCTAATTAGCGAAGACCTACGTATATGTCTTGAACAGCTATCTGAAATCACAGGTGGTCAAATCACCCCAAATGAAGTTTTAGGGAATATCTTCAAACATTTCTGCGTGGGAAAGTAAATATCTGAGGCTCAACGGCTAAAAGACACTTGAACGCATGGTCGTTTACTAGGCGCCCTATGGTGAATAGATAAGAAATAAAAGTAGAACTTACTATGAAAGAGACAACTGAAAAACTATCATGGACAAACAGGATAATGGGTGGAAAGCTTACTAGCAAAGAGAAGCTATTCAGCATTATTCTGATTTCTTTGCTATTATTCTGGCCGATAGTGGCATTAGTATCAATATTTGCATTCGATAAGCCAACTCTGCCTTTGTTTGGTGAAATTGCACGACATGGATTTGCATTAATCGTGTTTGGGTATCCATTTTATCTGTTACCTCTCATTATCGTTGCAAGCCGGATATCTAAGAAACTGGTAAAGCCCTATCTTTTCTATCTCATTTCGAGCCTACCACTAATATCATTACTACTTTGTGTTTTAATTGCTATGAGTCCTTTAGCAAAGGATAGACCCTATGGTTCTGACTTCTTCTCTTACAGAAAAATCGGGGAAGATTATCAAGGAAGTTACGCACTTGACAATAAACATGTGTATTACTGTTTTGAGAAAATAGAAGGTGCAGATGTTGCAACCTTTCACCTTATCGGGAAAAACACGGGATATTCTGCCGACAAAAATCATGTATATTATACAGGAAAGATCATGAAGAAGGCACACCCTAAGACTTTCAAAATGTCGAATGCAAACATAGCATGTGACGGGAAAGATTATTATAGCTATGGGATTCCATTTCACGTTTCAGACTACAAGTCGTTCCGCCCAGGTTATAATAACTGGAGTGTAGACAAAAATTATATCTACTACACTGACGATCAAACTGAAAATTATGAGATTCATTCCATTCCTGTGGGAGACTACAAGTCGTTTAAGGGGCTGAACGAACAATATGCCAAAGACATCTACCATGTATATTTTAAAACAAAAATTGTAGAAGGAGCAGATCCTGCAACCTTTCACACCTTCTTGCAAGGTCGTTATTTTGGACAGGACAAAAATTGTGTCTATTATGAGAATAAAGCAACAGAGGTAAAAGACTACAATAAATTGAAAGTTGCAAAAGAGAATAAAAACTTCTATGTTGATGGAAAGATTTTCTATACCCATGAGTTCCTGAAGATGCCAGAAGGTACAAATATCAAACATCTCACAAATATAGCCTATGGAGATTGGAGTAAAGACCTGAAGAGAGTGTATTGGAAAAACAAAATCGTGAAAGGTGCAGATGCAAGAACATTTGATGCGCTGCCATCACTCAATCTGTATGAAGGTTCAGCTGCAGACAACAATAAAGATTATGACTACGCGAAAGATGCTAATCATATCTTCCATAAGGATACTCTGCTCAAAGATGCTGATTATGCAACATTCGTCTGCGGCTGGGACGGTCTGAACAAAGTTGCTTTCGCCTTTGACAAGCATCGCTACTACGAAGGCCATCCAACTCCACTTATTAAGAAATACCGCATGGGGAAAATGAGAGTTGAACACAAATAACATAGTAATTGACATGATTTCAATAGATACAACCAACATGTGCTCACACTTACAGAAAAAGCTGTTTGAAGAAGATGGCGTTTACCATCATATTTGGATGGCTATGCAGGATGATGATGAGCTGACTGCAGTTGTTCGCTCACGCCAACTGCATATCTACCGCAATGGCAAGAAAGTGCTGGTGTTAGCAGGCAAGGCTGCGCCAAAGATTATTAGAGAAGACAGAATTTGTGAGATGATTTAAAACTTATAGTAGGAATGAGACTGACATATATATTTCATAGTTGTTTTGCAATTGAGACAGAAAGTTGTGTACTCATCTTTGATTATTGGATGGATCCAACAGGAGTCATCCCTAAGATTTTTTCGACAAACAAGCCTGTTTATGTATTCGCTAGCCATTTCCATGAAGACCACTTCACAAGGGATATTCTGAAATGGAGAACCGATTACCCTACTCTTTCTTTCATCTATATTCTCTCAAAGGATATTCTGAAACGCAGAAGAGCAGACAAAGAAGATGCTGACGTATGGATGACAAAAGGTTCAGTATGGAGTGACGATATTGTAAACGTCTATGCCACAGGCAGTAATGATAGTGGAGTTTCATGGATAGTTGAGGTAAAAGAGATCGAAAGTCAAGTTAATGTCGAGCGCATTTTTCATGCTGGCGATCTAAATAATTGGTATGCCCGCTTTCTGACTGATGATTATGATGGTGGTACTATTGATAGTGAAGCGTTTGGTGTTATTGATCCAATAAAGGATGAGAAACAATTTCTCGGGGAGTTGAAAGACATCAAAAAGATAGCAGACTCTTTCGATGTTGTGATGTTCCCTGTAGACGGTCGTATTGGTAACGGATATACTCGTGGAGCCAGACAATTCATTGAGCAATTCAAGGTTGGATTGTTTATACCAATGCATTTTGTTGTTAGTGGTTTTAAGAGTGCATGGCGCATGAAAGAGTTTACCGACGAATACAACATACTTTTTTGGAGCATCGAGAAGGACGGTCAGTCAATTAACATGGACTAGAAATAAACAATATTACTTGACGTATTTTAGTAAAACCCTTTAAATCAGACATCAGTATCTTCGCATATCAGGGTGGTGAAAAACTTATCCTATCAATTCCTTAACACGCTCATAGATTGCATCATCGGCAGGGAGCCATTGGATAGTATTCCATTCCGATAGCTTTATCCATCGGGCAGCTTCATGTTCAAGAAGAGTAAGATTGCCTTTGGTTACTTCACACAAATAACAATGCATAATGAGGTGGAAGTTTGGATAATCAATTTCTATAGTTTGAATGAAATCACGAATCTTTATTTTCGTGTTCAACTCCTCAAGAATCTCTCGCTTAAGTGCATCCTGAGGACTCTCTCCTATCTCAATTTTTCCACCAGGAAACTCCCACCAATCCTTAAACTCACCATAACCTCTTTGCGTTGCATATATTTTATTTCCACGACAAATCACAGCAGCAACTACTTCTATCTTTTTCATAACTTCGATTTCGTGGGGTTATAGTTCCTTAATACCTAAACTCTTCAAATAGTTATAAGTACCATTATAGAACTCAGGTAAGCGAGTTTGGTCTTCAGGAAAACCTTCTGCATTCAGACGACTGTTACCTTCTGGCACACAAATAACAAACCCCTGACGAGCACGAGTAAGCAACACTCGATATGCATTCAACATATACTTCTTACTCTCCTCATTTTTCTCAGAATTCCACTTTATCTTACCATTAAACTTGTAATATCCCCAGCCATTATCCTCATAACGCATATCTGCATCCCAGAGCACACAAGCATAATCAAGTTCCAATCCCTGAACCTGAATCTCTGTGGCTGCATCCTCTAGATAATTAGAAGAGCGAATATCAGTCTTGTCTTCCAAAAACCAGTGAACTGCATTCTCATCACCTTGTCCCAAAACATGCACAGCTTGAGGTTTAAACCGAGCGGCAACTTTTGTAACAAGAATACCTGTTTGTTGAGAACCTCTTGCATTCTTGCGCAACCAAGCACGAGCCTTATTTATATCACGCGTCAAAAACACAGGATACCCCTTTTGGTCAACATCCTTATATAGCAAAGGAGCATCATTACTAAAACTCAGCAATGAGTGAACAAATGCTGACAACGTTTCAGCTCTGAACGAACGCAAACTCACAGCCAAATGCAAACTATCAGAATATGTAACCCTTTTATTTCCTACCAAAAGTTCGTTTACTTTTCCTTCTGCATATTCTAGTGCATTTAGCTTATTTGATATATAAACATTCCAATGCTTATAGTCTGTATTTAAAGCTTCTATCCATTCTGAAATACCAGCTTCACCTGTATTAATCTCCTGACCTCCACCAACAAGACAAACTATTACGGCCCAGTCTTCACGTTGATCCAACGACCATATTAAGAATGAAGCCTCTGAAACAGGGAAATTTGGAACCTTGAGCTTATTTCCATAAGTACCACCGCGCTTCACGTTTATGAGTCCACGAGCGTTGAGCCTCATCAAAAATAGCGACATGCTCTACCTCACCATATCCTGTTTCACCCATCTTAATAGCCTTTTCAGGATCAATTTCCAACTTGCCATTTTCAACAGGATTCTTTATTTTAGCAAGCATATTATCACGATAGCGGTGAATAATCTGCAAGAATTCGCTAACCTCTCTACGGCTATCAGACAAATTCTTTTTCTCACCCCTTTCGTTACATTTTTTCTTATTGTCAATAGCAAGGGCCTCGGTCAATACAGCAACTAAAGGACCATTACCCGACAAATATACAGCACCATTCTCTTTATCCTTCTCACCATCCTTATATGATTGTTTGATCGCAACATCCAAGCCTACAAGAGTCTTTCCTGCTCCAGGCACGCCAGTCACGAAACAAATACTTTTTTCTCGCTTTTCTTTACTTTCCTTTATAACGTTCAGAATATAATCAATGGTTCTATCTGTTGAAACATCATCAGCCTCATGGCGAGTTATATCTTCTACAGAGTGATTTTCATATAACGTTCGGGCAGCTTCAACAATTGTAGGAGTTGGCTTGTATGGACTTATCAACCAATCTTTTGCCCAATCCACTTTATCTGGCGAGGCATTTTCATTCCTTATAACACTTTTAATCAAAGGCTGCAAACTAGCGATACCTGTTACCAATGGATTATAGATTCTATCATCATAAACCGATTGTTGCAATACCTCTGTAGTTTTATTATAAGTAGTAGGAATTAGGATAGGCACAATGACCCTATCCTTACTATAATAATGAAAGTTCTTCAAATCTAAAGCATAATCAAGAACCTGCTCCACATCAGCCTGCAAAACAATATTCTTACCCACTTTAAATTCCAAACAGAAGATAATACCTCTTAGCATCAGAACAACATCAATACGCTTTCCCAAACGAGGAATATCATATTCAAAGGCTATGTGTGCATTCTCGCTTTTCCAAGGCAAAAGAGCGTTTTGTAGAAAAACAATTTCGTGTTCCCATGCCTCATTAGTATTAGTTTGATCTACACCATGATAAGCCTTGACTATGCGTCCAAAAACTTCATCACCATTAGCATTAAGGAAATCATCCAATGATGAATCGTACAAACATCGAGGGTGCTTCGTTGCATTTCCCTTGTTTGCTTCAAAAGTATTATTCTGGTTTATTATATTATTCACATCATTAAATTTATATCTAACCGCAAGATACAAAAATCCCCTGGTACTACCAGGGGAAATATTATTTAAATAAAATAAGATAAGGATTAATAGGATTACCATAGTACTCCTTAAGCCTCCTCATCTTCTTATGATTCTTCAAGCTTGCCAACGAACTCGCCAACAATGCGGAAGTCATCACTATCTTCAACGTTAATTCTTATTGGTGTGTATTCCGGATTGCGCGGCATAAGAAGAATTTCATCATGTTCCCATGTACCATCAGGGTTGTAATGCTTCACGCTTTGATACTCCTTGATGGAATATGCTCCTTGATTGTCTGTATCATAGAAACTATGATGCTGTGCGAGTACTACCATTCCCTGACGTGAACCACCAGTGTAGGTACGGAACACACAATATTCTCCATCGTGAATAAATGGCTCCATGGAGTGACCAACAGCCTTTACTACATACATATTTAGATTCAAACGTCCAATCCCTTCGGCTTTTACCCAGCCTTGTATCTGTACAGGTTCACCATCACCAAAGCGACCGCAAGCTGCACGGATAGAATATAATGGAAGAAATTCTGTATATTGCTTTTCTGGATCTATTTCTGCAACCAAAAATTCCTCTTCTTCGTGAATTTCTTCTGCAGCAATCATAGGTTCTTCTGTATATTCAGGAACAAGCTTTGCAGCCTTAAGAATAAATGTTGGCATTTCATCTATAAGAGACTTAAGATATTTCCCTAACGCTGCATCACAGCAATATACATAACATCCCTTCATGCCACGTGACATCAGCACACGATATATATTGCGTACGTAGTCATCAAAAGTCATGGTTGCTCCTTGCCTGTTCTGGCTCAGTACACGATCTTTACATGCAGATTTATCTGTGATAATTTGCTTTGTTATTTCGTTATAGCGAAAATCTTCTCCTATAATGACACCAATATAGTCAAACTCAAATCCTTGAGCTGTATAAATGCATCCCACCTGTTTAAAGCCTTCAGGCTTGTAAGCCCACTCATACCATCGCACATACCCCTTAGGTGGTGAGGTTATTTTATTATGAGTTTCCCAAGGCATAGCAAAATCACCAATTTTTACATCAGATACCAATTTACCATCAACAAGATGATTAGACCAAGGCCAACAGAATCCAGCTGTAAGACGAGCAGTAATTCCTTCTTCAGCATTTTTTACACAAAGAGCATCATACATCTTTTGTGGATCATCAAATACTTGAAAATCGTACTCGGTCTTGTCAAATACCGATTTAATCTCTTGATTATACAAAACTTGCTCTATCCAGTTCAGATAATTATCCGAACCATTACAACGGAATTGAGATACAAGCTCCACCTCATCAACCTTTGCATTCCATCGTTCAGCACATTCACGTATGAGTTCAGAAGACCCAATTTCCACACCACGAATAGCTTGACGATCGTCAATGAAGAATACGGATACCTTTGCTGAGCGAACAAGCGTATCAATCTGAGATAAATCTGTTCGAGCATTAGCCTTTGTAAATTGGCTGTTTGCGCTCTTCAGAATACGATGAGCTTCATCGACAAAGAGTACGTCAATATTATTTTCCTCTGCGTAATAAGGAACAAAACTTCCTACGTTTGAAAAAAGCACTCTGCTGCCAGGCTTCAATTGCGTACGCACACCTTCAAGTAAAGGTTTCGACTTAGTGGCATAGTGTACATTGAGCTTAGACTTAGCCATTTCTGCAATTAGATGCAATGCGATAACCGTTTTGCCAGTTCCAGGGCCACCTTTCACCAAAATAACGCTTTTCTGATTTTTATTCTTACTGAGCAGTTTTATCTTATCGCGAATGATGTTTCTCGCAACGATCTGGTCTTCAATCAATGAGAAGGATGAAGGATCACCGTTTTCAATCATTGTGGAAACCTCTTCTAGTAGTTTTTTCGATGGGCGAATACGACTCGACATCATCTTATTGAATACCGACAAACCTTGACCATTGCCCAATAGTCGATATAAATCCTTCGCTAATGCCGCCACATCATCGGCTGCATATGTAGGAAATTCATTCAACAAAGGTTTGTATTTATCATCAAACAGCAAAGTTGAATATTTTGGATCATGAAAATAGTTATAGCAATATGCCAAGCCCGTTAGTGTGACCTCATGATTGCTAACAGTTTCGACAAAGTTAGTCAAATAACCTTGATAACCTTTTACCTGCTGCGATGGATGAGGCACTATGCGATAAGCACCACCTGTAAATGCTGTCACATTAAAAGTAGGTTCTTCATCGCTTGTTATAAAGTTTCCGTCGCTATCACTTTCCTTTACGCCTGAATTGCTCCATTGCTTAAGCTCAATATGAACAACGTTTTTCTTATTATTCTTATCCTGACCATAAAGCACACAATCAATACGTTTGCGACTATATGGAATAAAATATTCAAAAGTTACATACGTATCATTAACATCTGATAGTTCAATAAGATCCTTGATATGACGAACATTATTGTTCCAAGAGTTCAGCTCTGACTTACCTGGTGAAAGGTTTATTTTGGCTGAAGATTCCCTCATTTTCCTAACGACCTCGTTTAGCAACACATCCTTAAAGAACTGGGATTGCGGTGCGCTATATATGATTCTTGAGTTAAACTCCATCTCGTTTTATAGTTCGTTGTATTTCTTTGAACTGCCTTTTGCCTTTTCTACAGGGTATTTCTCTGCATTGCGTGCAATCTTTTTGAGGCAAATATCCTTCACATCAAGATTGTATTTATCAGCAATCATGAAGGCATAGTTAAATACATCGGCAAGTTCTTCCTTTACCTTTTCGATCTTAACATCTTCAACATTCTTCCAAAGATATGCCTCATTCAGTTCAGCTGCTTCAATAGAAAGAGCTAGAGCCAAGTCCTTAGCATTATGAAATTGTTCCCAATCACGATCGTCATTGAATTTGGCAAGAGTTTCAATTATTTCCTGTATATCATTTGTCATCTTGTGCTTCGTGTTAATATAATTATGTATAATAATAAGCACAAAGATAATACAATTAGGTAGAAAATACAAATTTATAATATTCTATTAACTATTTGAACTGATAATTACATTAGGGTACGAGTTTGGAACATTTCTTTCGCATATAATAATTTTTAAGGGTTTGTACTCATATCATTTAATCTCGTTCATAATTTTATAAGTAAATTGTAACTGTATTAAACTTTAGATGCGATGTGTCTTCTGTACAAATCAAGATTAGTTTGGTCTAATAGTTTGCTAATATGATTCAAACGTTGACTATTAGTAATAGAGTTATCATGAAAGTCATTATCTTCTTTCATATAAATATGTCCAGTACCTGTAACTGGTAAATATTCATCCCAATAGACAGGAACACGATGTGATTTACCATCACCGCCCCATTTACTAATATATGTTAGCCTTTGTTTGGTACGATAACCATGAGCATTAACAATAATAGTCAAATTATCTTTCTGTCCTTTTCGTTGCTCTGTTTTCAGTATACAGTCTGTAACACAACTCGGATGCTTAAAATAATCCTGCCCCCAAAAGTTTGCCAAAGCCTCATGCTCCCAATATGCACTATGAGATTGCATATCGTGTCCGTAAATAGCATATTGTGGACGAATCTGCTGATACATGGGCACACATAGCAAAGGTGCTAAACTAAAATATATAGCTCGAAAATAACGAGCATTGATAGTATAGAAATCCTCTTTTGCCTTGTCATAATCAAAGTTACGATACTGATTGGGATTCATATCTAAATTCAATGTTTGGATGTGCTCCGGCACAACAGTATTTATCATCTTGTGTTTATCAAAATCGAAATCATCACCAAAGCCAACCTCATTTTCTTTTAGCAGCTTCAACATATTTTCTTGAGCCAGAGGAGTAAACAAAAGAGCAAACTGCTGATTGTTGTTACGATTACTTGTATCAAAACACACTTCAAATTCCTCATTAGTCATCATCGCAAAGTCTTCATTGCTCAAATTTCGTGCTTTCTTCCGAAGAGAACGTCGATTCCATTTAAATAACAATGAATTCTCTTTTCCTGCCAGATTATTTTGCTTACGATAAAAAATCAAATCGGGAGCAGAAGTATTACCATAAATAAGACGAGTCTTTTCATAATAACTAGGATACGGAGCTGTTACGCTGGCAGTAAGCACTTCAGAATGTTTAACTGTATGATATTTACCATCAGCGCCCTTTTCACGTTTAGTCCAATATATAGTTTTTGAACCACAATATGTTTTAGTCCCCATATCCATCTTCCTTGTACGACATATCACAAATGGATTTCCATTGATGAGACCAGAATGAGAATAGACAACAGAACGACTTGCGTTAAATGAATCATCCCATCCATAAGTTACCTTTAGGTCCTCCAGACGTTGTGTTGTAAAGTATGGATCAAATTCCAATCTAGGTACTGTTTCGGACATCATACGAGTAAGTACATCCCAATCATATAAACGATTGAGAGGAACCATCTGTTCCCATGCCTGTTTTTTTAGTTGGGCTACTTTTTCCGCCAGAACATTACGTTCTGACTTCAATCTTTTCAAGCAAGGATGTACCTTTGTTAAGTTATAAATTATGAATGAGAACACAGAAACATTAACAGTTATTTTAAGCCAAGTTTCTAATTTTTGAAACATCGCAATATCTGCAATAAGTCCCCCAACTATACTCAACCAAAGTAAAACACAACAAATTGTCCACCAATCAATTCGTGTTTTCACTGAAGAAAGTGTTTCTTCAGTAACACATCTCAGGTGACATGTTTCGCGATTAGCTTCAATGTCAACATTTGCCTCTTCTGCTAATTTAGCAAATGTTTGTTCAGCAACCGCTTTAAAACGATCTCGAAAAACATCAATATACTCAGTTAAAGGATCGTAGATGTCTTGAACCATACTAATTATTTAGAAGAATTTACTGGTAGCCGTCTCACGAGTCTCTGTAGATGCGGTAAAAGGTATGCGGGTTGTATAACCTTGATGAGCTGCTACAATCATCTTTGCTGGCCAAGAGAATATATCAGTATTCCATTGTGTAACACGACTATTATATACAGTGCGTGCAGCTGTTATCTCACGTTGAAGATAATTGTTCTGTTGCATAGCGTCTGCAATAGCGTTATGTGCTTTTAAGTCAGGATACGCTTCTACCTGAGGAAACAAACGACCAAAAGCTGTATTAACCTCTTTATTTACAGAATTTCTGTTTTCTGCTGTTACAGCACCTCCACGAAGAGCTGCTAGTGATTTCATTACATCTTTGTCTAGATCTACTGCACGTTCTACAAGCCCCACTACATTCTGCAAAACTTGCACACGTTGCTCTAGGAAATTATCAATATTTGAAGCTTCTGCTTGAATTCTTTGCTCAAGTTGTTGGAAATAGTTACGTGCCGCTATTTTCCTAAATATAAAAATCACACCAGGCAAAATACCAACCAAACACCCCCAAAAACCTACCAATAACGGATTCTCAAGATTTACACCCATGACAAGGATATACAATAAAACAAGCACAGGGATTGTTACCCATAATGCAATTTCAAAAAAAGTGGAACCAGAACCCACTACTACAGGAAGTTGACGTTCAATAACGTGTACATCACGACCTTCAATATTAATAGGTCCAGTTACTTCATCTAACATGTTTGCCATAATTAAAATGATATTTAAGTTTATATTATTGTTTAGTGTTAATTATCTTTCTCATTGAGAAATGGTGTCTTTAACTCCTCTGAATAAAAGGAAACTATTATGCATCCAAAAAACGATAATACTAATAATAATGTGATTCGTAAGATTGATTCAATAAGTCTTATTGCTTGTGTCTAAGAAATCCTTACAGTGTGCGCCTTTTAACAAGCACCACTATACTTTTCAATATTACTATTATTATGAAATTGAGACCAATGACGTTCTTCATGGGATTTGCCCAATGTATCGATTATTTTCTGTATGTAGTTTGCCATATTATGTTTAGTGTTAATTAAATTTCAAGTACAAAGGTAATAAAATTTGGTAGAAAATGCAAATTTAAAAGTTCTATTTTGTAGAAAAGCTGGTGACTCTAGAATTAAAATGCTACCGAAGGAATAAGTTTTTTTAAAACTAGCAGAGTTTCTTCAGCGCTTCGGAACTCCACTGCAATAAGAAGATTTAGGGAACTATGGACACGTATGGATTTCCCCGAAACTAATAGGGAAAACATACTCTCACTTTAGGATTTATCCTTTTGAAATCCTTGATTTTCGCCATACCTTTGCATCAACAATAAGAAATACTAACCGCTCGAAAGAGCATTAAAGAAAGGAATAAGTTATGAAAAAGATGATGGCAACACTTGCAATCGCAATTGCAGCAAGTACTATAACAGCAAGCGCTTCTTCTAAGCATGAGAAAAATTGGCGTCACAACAATGGCAATGTAGTAATGATGGACAATGACCATGATCGTCATAACGGTGGTGACAGAGTTTATAACATTGGCAGAGGGCACAGAGGAAACGACGTGGTTATCATCAATAATTATGGTAGACGTGCCAGAGGTCACAGAATGGTACGCCATGATCCGCCACCTGTAAGGTTTGCGCATCACGCACATCCATTCATCGGCTATCGTATCAGCGAAATGCCACATGGAGCACGTCGAATCTATAGCGATCATCACGAATACTATGTTTATGAAGGATATGTATATAACCCAGTTGTTACCGCTGCAGGTATCATATTCGAGGCGATAGCACTTGCTTCAACTCGATAAGAGCACTCCACCTTACAAAACACTACATATAAAGTCAAGCTCCCGGCACTTCATCATTGAATTGTCGAGAGTCTGCATATTATAACTTTTGATATTCTATCATCATCTTTTCAACAAGATGAATAGCAGCTACTCTCTCCCACTTCTGCCTCTAGTAATGTCTAGTGATGAACGGTTACAACCAGTGCTCGACTATATCAACACTCATCTGTATGAGGATTTGTCGATAAGTACCCTTGCCAACAAATTCAGCTTTTCGGTACGCAACCTGAATCGTATATTGTCGAACTCTGGCATTAGATATACCTCTTATGTAAACTACCAGCGCATAACGCGCGCCATAGAACTGTTTGCTGATGGTAACAAGACGATGGCAGAGATAGCGTATGAAGTGGGATATAACACTCCAAACAACTTTAACCGTGTATTCAAGAAGATAATGGGTATGAATCCGAGTGCGTTCACAACAAAGTAAATCGCTTGGTATTAATATAATTATGTATAATATTAAACACAAAGACGATACAATGAGGTAGAAAACACTTTTTGTTCTATAAGGTTTGTAATATGAAGATATTTTCATACATTTGCCCATGATAATGGGCATTAACTCTTATGAAGCGTCCATTATTACCCAAACAGCAGAGAATGTTACAAGAGATGGAAAGGAATTACTGGCGAATAAACAATAACGATTAAAAAAATTAAACTATGGATAAAAATTTTATGAACAAAATAACAGAGCAGCTCCAAGCTTACATTAACGAACAAGAAAAGATGGGGAAAACGCCCGATAAGAGAAGCCTTAATAAATTCTTAAGCGACATGATTACCGCTCAAAACAAAACATCTATAGCTAATTTCAATGGATTTACATCCGAACAGATGTATCAGATGATCAATAATCCGTTAGGAAAGGAATGCCCTGTGCAATTGCGCAAACTTTCCAATAGCGAAATAGAAGAAATCCCATTCCTCAAACAAGCACTCCACCTGCTGAGATCTTTATCTGAAAAAGAACTAAAGCTCACACCACAAGGTTACATTCCTCCTAAATTGGTAACAGAACTATATGAGATGGGATTGTCTGATTGGAGTTCAGATTATTATAAGCAAAAATTGGAGTCCAGAGTTGAAGTCGTACAAGTGCTACGCATCGCATTGAAAGAGTGTGGATTTATCAAAGTACGCGATGGAAAGATGTCGCTTACAACCAAAGGAGGTAGGATAATAAAGGACTACAATGCTCTTTTGTATGCCTTAATGGTTTTTCTCCTTTTTGAATTCAATACAGGATACTTCGATTTAAATAATGATATTGAAATTGGTAATGTAGGAAGGCTCTATTCTCTTTGGCTTCTTCATCACTACGGTGACATTTGGCGACAGAAAAATTTCTATGCCGAGGCTTACTTTAAAGCATTTTCTGGTTTATCGCCATCAGAGTGCTATGAATTTAGAACATTTGATAGGGTATTTCATTATATCGGTCTCTGTGATATTAATCAGACCAAAGAAGATCGAGGTTTTGATTTTGGCAACAAAACAAGAAAGAGAGAAATACTCGATAAAATATTCACATTCGTTGAACCTCAGAATAAATAGTTTGCCTAGATGAATAATAACAAACTGAAACAACTTATCTACCAGCTGAGTTATAGCGAGTTAAGCGATATGCTGATGGAATATGCCCAGCAAGACAAACTTTTTAAAAAAAACTTCAAGAATTTCATTGAGAGGAAGATAAAAGACGTTTGCGAAGAGGATGTACGAGAGGAAGTTGCCACCTCTTTTTGTCAGATACCTTCTAGCGGTAGCAGATATGACAGCTATGAAGATACCGATTGGCATGCTGTCATGGAGGATTGTAATCACTTATTCGAGAAGGCATTGCAAGCCTTTTCGATGGGAAAACTAAATTGTGCTGTAGCCTATCCATTGCAATGGTTATCCTGCTTTTGCAATACCTTTACCGAGGATTCTTTCTCTTATGATAACGAAGGAACTAAGTTTAGTTATGCTTGCGAACAAGCAATAGAAATTATTGAGAAAGTGATGAGAAGCCCTAAAGCAGATGCCGATTTCAAAGAAGGTGTGAGTATAGAACTATCTGGTATAGCCAAAGATACAACTATTTTTGATGATTACCGCTTTGTCAACCTAAAAGCATTTGCCAAGCGAATGGAAACCATGACGCTATCAGGAGAGGATGCGCTTACAAATATTGAGGAGCTCATCGAAAAACATGAATACGGCGTATCACAATCAGATTTAATCATTCAAAAAGCAACTATTTTATTCGCTATGAACAAAGACGAGGATGCCATTCGCTTTTTGGAAAATAATGTGTTAGAAAAGGAAGTATGCGACCATCTTGTTGGGCTTCTGATAGAAAAACATGATTATAACCATGCAATAGAAGTTTTGGAAAAAGCAATTAAATTTGGAGAAAGCTGCCATACAAGGATATGGCTTAAGAAAGAGATTGAGATTTATTTGTCGCAAAGTAGAGATAAAGAGGTTACAGATACCTATCGAAGATTGTTCATACTCTCCAATGGTGACATTGAAACCTATAAGACTCTAAAAGAGCGCATTCCTAAGGATGAGTGGAAAGGTTATCTGGATGCATTGATGAAAGAAACTACCTTCTATTATTCCGTCCTTGGAAGAAATGATAAAGCCGAAATTATAAAAGAAGAATATGGTGATGAAGCTTTGTTTGAATATCTGTGTACTGTGAATAATGACTATCGACTAGAGCTGTATTCCCATTATGCTACTCAGCTGGCGGTTGAATACCAAACAAGACTCATCCCCTATTACATGGATGCTTTACGAAAGGAAGCTACATTAGCCAAAGAACGTAATCAATATCAAAGGGTAAGATCCTATATGGAACGCCTACAAGAACTGAAAGGTAGCGAGGAAGCCATAAAAATTCTTCTAGCAGAATTTAGAGAGTTATATCGTCGTCGCCCTTCTTTTATGAGGGAATTAAATCGAATTGATAACAAATAACATTGTTTTAAATTTGTAGAACTCACGCTATATTAATTTGTAAACTTTATTACACAAATTAACTGCTCAGTCATTTGTTATTATTGGTATTAAAGTAGAAGACAAAAGGTCATCCACCGTTGTAAGATTAAAA
>Ga0183099_1000127_pt1 | contig 73716 bp, 66 predicted proteins | sample Biomet1_FD_127788 | JGI IMG/M metagenome (GOLD analysis project Ga0183099, IMG submission 127788) | Microbial communities from bioreactor (seeded with anoxic lake sediment) at LBNL, California, USA - Biofuel metagenome 1 | ecosystem: Engineered > Bioreactor > Anaerobic > Unclassified ...
AAAAGTAATAAAGTTAGGAATATTGCGGTTCCGGCACTGATTTCGAGTTTCTTTGGCATCAACGAACCATCTATGTATGGGGTGCTGATTCCTCGTAAGAAAATATTCATTGCGACTTTGATTTCGGCGGGAATCGGTTCTGCGGTTGTAGGATTTACAGGTGCAAAGTTATATGTATTCAGTGCTTCTGGAATTTTTGGTTTGCCAGGTTTTGTGCCGCCAACAGGAATTGATAGCAGCTTTATTGGTTTGTTGGTTGGGACGGTCATTAGTATTGCTTTAGCAATGATTTCGGCGATAGTTTTAGAGGGGCGGGAAATTGAGAATGAGATGGCTTCGGAAAAGAAAGAGGAAAGTGCGGTTCGGAGGAACTAAAGGAGAGATATTCAGATGTTTGGATTAGGATCAAAACAATTAGAGATAGGAACGCCGGTTGCAGGGAAAATCATTGATATTACAGAGGTTCCTGACAAAACGTTTGCTAATAAGCTGATCGGTGATGGTTTTGCTGTTGAGCCCGAGAATGATGCAATCATCAAAGCACCAATAAGCGGCAAGGTTATTTTATTGGCAGAAACTTTGCATGCGATTGTCATTGAAAGCCATAAGGCGCAGTTGTTAATCCATATTGGTCTGGATACTGTTGAGTTAGAAGGGAATGGCTTTGCAGCTAAGGTTCAGTTGGGGGACATGGTAGAGAAGGGAGAGCCTCTGATAGGTCTGGATGTTGGTTATATTCGTCAACAGGGTAAGCAACTTACGACTATGGTCATACTGGCGAATACAGATAAAAAAATTAAACTGATGAGTAAGTCTTTGGAAAATCCGCAATGTGCTATGCTTATTTCGGTAAAAGCATAAGTTTTAAATCAAAAATTTATACTATTTTCTTTGATTATGATTGTATTTTAAAAGGTTAATAATTCTAAAAAAAATAGTTGCAATAGCAACTAAAAAGAGGTAAACTAAAAACAAAGTTGATATGAAAATCAACCTTGGTCCAATAAAAAGGGGGAACCTCGTATGATTATCGATTGTAACATGCATCATTTACCGGAAGATCTATTCACGAATGAAAAAATGATGGACGGATTTTTGTCAACGGCACCGCGCAGCTTTGGCGAAATTGCGACGCTTGAGACACTGGATACAGGAAAAAAACATTTGATTCTGGAAAAACCAAAAGGCTATCATAATCTTGACTATGTAGAAGGGGATTATTCGCTGGAGGCAAAACTTAAGGCTATGGATGATGCCGGCGTTGATAAGGGACTTTTGCGTGTCCCTGTATGGCAGGAATGGCTGCGGCTGGATGCTTGCAAGGTTGTAAATGATAATGCAGCGGATATGTGTAAACGTTCGAATGGCCGCCTTTATGCAAATGCAGTTCTGCCACCTTGGGGCGGAAAAGAAAATCTTTATGAACTGGAACGCTGCATAAAAGATCTTGGCATGGTTGGTGTACAGCTTGCCTGCCATTATGGACAACTTTATCTCGATGATGAAGCCTTTAAACCATATTTAAAAGTGCTAAATGATACAGGAGTGCCAGTCATTGTGCATCATACTCCGTTGCCGGTTTACTGGCAGTCCATTTATGAATTCACCAATTTACGCCGTGAATTTGGCCGTGTGGTGGATCAGGCAACAGCGCTTGGACGGGAACTGTTCAGCGGCATGTTTGAAGAATTTCCGGAATTGAAGTTCATTCATACGATGTTCGGGGGCAACTGGTTTGCCAATCAGAATTTGACGACGCCGCATAAATCAAAGAAAAATGAAGTCTTGGCTCGTTTTGATACGACGGAAGCTGACCGCATCCAGAAGTATCTGAAAAACAATATCTTTTATGATATGACGCATCCTGCTTCCTGGGGGAAAGATCAGGTCGAATGTGCGATCAAGGTTTGCGGGGCAGACCATTTGCTCTTTGGCAGTTCTTTTCCGGTAGTTTATGGCTGGATGTCAGCAGGCGTCGATTTTGTTAAGAACCTCGATATAACAGAAGAGGAACGCACACTGATTTTCCAAGGGAATGCGGAACGTTTGTTTAATTTGGCTTAAAATAAAATATTTAAGAACGCTGGGAGAGAGCATAAACTTTTTTCTGGCGTTTTTGTTTATTGAATAAGAGGAGAGCAAATCATGCAAAATCAGGTAGAGCAAAAGCTATGGAATACGAAATTTATTTTTAGTTGTCTGGCAAATTTTTTCGCCTTTACGACCATGTACTATTTAATGTCGACTATACCGCTTTATACGACACAGGTATTGTCTGGAAATAAAAGCGACGTTGGGATGTTATTTGCGTTGTTCGCCTTTGCTGGAGTTTTGGTGAGGCCAATAGCGGGGGCAATCGTGGACCGGTCTGGCAGGATGAAGGTGGCCTGGGGCTCACTCTTGCTGCTTTTGTTAGCGGTGCTCGCGTATCACTGGGCCGCTGGGCTTATTGCCCTTTTTGTATTGCGTTTTGTCCATGGGGTTTTTTGGGGCTTTTCTACGACTTCACTGGCAACGGTTGCCACGGATGTCATTCCAGCAAAGCGTCGTGGTGAGGGAATCGGTTATTTTGGTTTGTCGATGTCAATTGCCATGTTGATTGGACCCTGGCTGGGGCTTACTGCATTGAAATCTTTTGATTATGGCGGAATGTTTCTTTTTGCGGCGCTTATTGCCGGGCTTGCTTGTGTTTGCTTGTTTGGAATCCATTATGAAAAACAAAGTATGCAGAGTACGAAGAAAGCAAAGGGATTTTTTGAGAAAAAAGTCATTCCTTATGCGGGTATCGTATTTTTTATGGCAATTGGCTACAGTGCGATTCTGTCTTTTGTTGTGCTTTTCGCACAGGAAATCAATATTAGTGATGCTAGCCTGTTTTTCCTGGCAAATGCAGCCGGAGTCATTTTGAGCCGGCCCTATGCAGGTAAATTGATGGATAAGAGAGGTCCGGTTGGCATCATGTGTTTTGGTTTTCTGGCTTTTTTAATGACCTTTATCTGTCTGTATTTCACGCAAGGAATCCTCATGTTTTTGTTTTCGGCGTTTTTACTGGGAACTGGGTTTGGAATATTATATTCCCTGTGTTTTGTCTTGTCCATCAATGCAGTTGATATGTCAAGACGTGGTACGGCAAATGGAACGATACTCATGGCCTTTGATCTTGGATTTGCTGTTGGGTCCATGGGCTTGGGGGCAGTATCGATGGTCACGGGACTGCGCTTGATGTATTTGATCTGTGCGGTTATTGCCCTGATTCCTTGGGGAATCTTTTATATAAGTGATATGCGCCACCGTGCAAGCAACACAAATATGGTGAAAGATAACCCGTGAAGCGTGATGATGATAGGATGGTGGTGGTAAAAATTTGCGATAAAAAAGACGATGTTACCTTTTGGGGTGACATCGTCTTTTTGAATTAAAATTAAAAATATTTAATTCATTAAATTACTGCACGCAGTATCGTGATTTTGTGACTTTAAGCACAACCTTTAGCAGATACCGGATATATACTATATGTAGTAATAGTTAATCGAGAGGATTTGATTTTATGGATATTGTGAATTTAGAACGTCAGCATAAAGAAGTATATACATTGGTAGAGGAAATCCGGTCTTATGATAAAACGAGTGCAGCAGAACATGCGCCGGCTATAGCTAAATCTTTGGCGCAGCTTTCTGGAATCATCAAGATGCATCTGTTATCGGAGGATAAATTCCTTTATCCAGCGCTGAAACAGCATGCGGATGAAAAAGTCAGAACTACAGCTGTTGCTTTTGATGAAGAGATGCAAGCCTTGGCTAAAGCGTTTGAAGCGTATAAAGCAAAATACATCATTGCGAGCAAAATCATACAGAATACAGAAGAGTTTCTGAAAGAAACCAAAGCTGTTTTTGCTACACTGGAAAAAAGAATGCGAAAAGAAGATCAAGAGCTGTACCCTTTATTGAAGACGCTGGCGTAAAATAGTTTTAGGAAGACTTTCTCTTGTTGGTGTTGTACAATATCAGTAAAGGGGGAATTTTATGTTGGCTGCAAATTTTTCTGACGTCAGAAAGAACTTCAAAGGATATTGTGATAAAGTCAATCAAGATATAGAAGCAGTTATTGTTGCACGAAAAGAAGGTGGCAATGCCGTTTTGCTGTCAGAGGCTGAATACAATAATATTATGGAAAATTTATTTGTGCGAATTAATCAAGAGCCGTATTCTAGGCTAAAAGAATCAATGGCGCAGTTAAAAATAGGACAAGCTGCTATGAGAAAGCTTGACTTTGACGAATAAGATTTTACCGATAATTGTTGGGCTGATTATTGAAAAGATTCCCCAAGTGTTAGACTTAAAAAGCTAACGCTTGAGGAGCTTTTCCGTTTGAGTACTGATAAGAAAATAATTGCAATCGTCTATTTTTAACTTGAAAGAACAGAAGATTCGGAATATAATAGAAGCATAAGAGGAGATGGTAGTATGTTGAAAAATTACCCTGCTACGAATCTGTTTTTCATGTTTTTTTCTGCGTTCGTGGTTCTTCTTTTTATTTCACCGGTTATAGGCGCGTGGAATGTTTATGTTGAGATAGTAATGGATATTCTCACGTTTATAACGAAGATTGCAAGTGTATTCTTCTTAGTCTTTGCGGGTGCAGAACTAATCGGTTCAATTCATTTTAGAAAACACATTCACTAAATTTTAGCTTTAGAGCCTGCTAATGAAAAGTGGGCTCTTTTTTTTTGTGCAAAGGAGGGACCTTCTCAAAGGGGACATTTTAGTGCGTAAGGACCTCGGTATGTTTGATATCAGAAGAGTGTCATAGGAAATTTTTCTTATTTTTCATACTTTTGAAAAGATACTAGAAATTTATGCTAAACTATGGTTAAAACTAAAGCCAACCGCGAGCAAATAATTTTTTTAGGGAGGGTACTATGATTTCTAACGATGTCAGACAACTCTATGTTCGTAAGGAACTCAATCGATTGCTTGAAGGTATTTGGCGATATCCGCTAACAGTAATCGAAGCGCCGATGGGCTATGGAAAAACGACGGCAGTCAAGGAGATTTTGAAAAATGGCAATGTCCATGTTTTGTGGATGACACTGGATGACAAATCGGCCAGTGCCTTTTGGCGTGGGTTTTGCCATTTGTTGCAAAAAATAGATACAGTCTGTGCGGAGCGATTAGCTGAACTGGGGGTTCCGATGGACAGTGTTTTTATGAATGCTGCATTGGAGTTGATCGGAAGCGTTGCATTCTCGGAGCGAACGACGATTGTAATCGATGATTATCACTTACTGGCATCTGATAATGTCGATGAATTTATCGAACGTTTGGTTAAAATGAGTTCTCCTAATCTGCACATTATTATTGTGTCGCGGGAATCCTTTGGCGAAAATACGACAGAAATGGCGCTGAAAGGGATTTGTCAGGTCATCGGCAAAAGCAGCTTTGAGTTTACCCAAACTGAAATTGTTTCTTATTACAAGCAATGTGGTATACGATTGAAGGCCCAAGAGGCTGTGGATCTTTATGCTTATACAGAAGGATGGGTTAGCGCACTGTATCTAAGTCTGTTGAATTTCGTACGGGAGGGAAGAATCGAACGGCAGGCGAGTCTTGCCGAACTCATCGAAAAAACGGTTTATCGCCGATGCCCGGCAGTAGTGAAAGAATTTCTGCTGACCATCTGTATTTTCGATTGTTTTACTCTGGCACAGGCAAAAGCAATGTGGCCGCAGGGAAATGCCGAAGCCATGGTGCGCTACCTCATGGTTCATAATGCTTTTGTTAAATTTGATCAATACAATAAAACCTATCAGGTGCACAATATTTTTACTGGTTATTTGCGGGAACAATTAGAAGAACAAGGGCCAGAGCGTCGACGAGTTATTTTAAGGGCGGCGGGGCGCTGGTATTCTGGAATTGGGGACTATATCGCAAGCATGGACAGTTTTTATCAAGCCGGTGATTTTGACCAGTTATTACTGGCATTTGAGTCGGATAATGGGCACAATATCCATAGTGAGTATTGGGGGAGAATCCTTCAATATTTTGCCGAATGTCCAGAGGCTATAAAAAGAAAACATCCAGTAGCTTGCCTGATTTATACTAGAAAATTGTTTATGTTAAATGAAAGCGAGCTGTATGGTAAAGCGTGCCAAGAAATCGGTGAATATATAAAAGAGGTTCCTGTCGGGACAATAAAAAACCATTTACAGGGTGAACTGGAGCTGGCTAAAAGCTTCTCAAAATATAATGACTTACGGGGGATGGTTGAGCACCAGGCCAGAGCCTATGAACTGCTTAACGGACCATCTAAGCTCTTTGACCATAAAAATTTCTTTACTTTTGGTACAGCATCGATTCTGTATATGTTTTATCGGGAAAGTGGATTGGCCAAAGAGGCAGTAGGCTGTCTGACCAAATTCATGCCGAGGTACTGTGAGATTACCGCTGGGCATGGTGCTGGTGCGCAATATGTGATGCAGGCAGAATGGCATTTTCATCGGGGGGATTTTGAAAATGCCGGAATTATCATTCATAAATCGCTACAACCGGCACGGTCCAACCATCAGATTTCTATACTATTAGCCAATCTGTTTCTTCAAGTCCGTCTGGCGTTCATTGGTGGCGATTTGCCAATGGTATGGAAGCTGGTGAGGCAGATGCGCGATGAAATCGAAGAATATGGACAGTATCAGATTATTCATACTGTGGATATGTGCGAGAGCTTTATCTATGCACATCTTGGGCAGATGGAAAAGATTCCTGACTGGATCATGGATGGCAACCTGCAGGAAAGTCGGTTGTACTTTCCCGGACATGCTTTTTTCAACATTGTTTATGGGAAGGCGCTCCTGACCAGCGGGCAGCAGTTGAAGCTGCTGGGCCTGACCGAGCAGTTCCTCAACGTTGCAGGTGTTTTCCCAAATCTGCTCGGTCAGATATATACGTACATTTATGCGGCGGCCGCCTATCGCCGGCTAAAACGTCACCCGGAGGCGAAAGAAGCTCTCCTGAAAGCTGTGGCGATTGCAATGCCGGATCAATTCATCCTACCGTTTGTAGAAAATGGAGACGAGATCGAAGCGATTGCAGCTAGCGTTGAAAAGGATGCATCTCAGGCAGAATTTTTCAGCAAAGTAAAATCGGTTTATGCTGATTTTGCACCTCAATTGGCGGTGATGCGGGAGAAAGGAATGCGAAAAGATGCCTTGGAAACCCTTACAACCCGGGAACGGGAGGTTGCCGATTTGGTTGTCGAGGGGCTATCCAACCAGGCCATCGCAAAAAAACTGGTTGTCGAAGAGGTAACCGTCAAAAAAGCATTGCAGAACATCTATGCCAAACTGGAAATCAGCAGCAGGATAATGCTGCTGCGGCTGATTCTTGAACAAAAATGAAAGAAAAGTGCAAAAGACTATACTGTCGGATAGTATATTTTTAGGCCCATTCACTTTATGATAAAGTGAATGGGTTTTTAATATTTTATGAGTTTTGCAAAAAAAGGAGGGCTATATGAAAATTACCAAAGTAGTGCCTACTGACGATTACTGTATTGAAGTTTGCTTCGACAACAATCATTCGGTGAAGCTGGATATGAAGGCCAAGCTTCGAACCATCCGCTTTTCCGGACTTCGCAGCGAGCGGGTGTTCTATGCGGTAGCGACTGACGGCAAAGCATTGCACTGGCCGGGAGGAATAGCCATGTCCGTCAGTGAGATTTTTGAGCTAGTCGCAAAATAATCAGGCAGACAATATTTTTTACAGCTTTTCTGCAAGTGCAGAGACATGGCAGGCTTATGTAGAGGTAGCCTCTGTGATATTCGGATTTATTTCCCCAAAAATCTTATATAAAGAAGGCGATTCATTTTGCGAAGAAAAAGGACAAAGAAAGGCTTGCTTAAAAGAGGGATTTTGCTAGCGCTATGTCTGAGCACGTCCTTATCCTGCGTTTACGCCAGTCAGAAAAACATATATGGTTATCAAGCGACTGCTGATAATCAGAAAGTCAGCAGCAATGTATTTACCGCCGCTGCCGATAACACAGCCGCATCGGCAGCTCCTGATTTGGGTGCGAATGCTTATGGCATTTTTAATATCCAATATACGGGGCTTACCATAACCAGCAGTGATCCGGTTGCGATAACAGCGACTGCTGCTGCAGGGACGGCGTCATCTGCGACTTCATTTGCATATGCATATGCGAATGCCTTTGCGATTAATAATTATCATTCCTCAACCATAATAGACGGCAATACCAGTATAACAGCGACTGCTGCCGGAGGGACGGCGTCATCTTCGATTTCATCTGCATATTCAAATGCGAGTGCGAGTGCGAGTGGGATATATAATAATGATTCCTCAACCACAAATATAGACGGCAATACCAGTATAACAGTGGCAGCTGCCGGAGGGGCGGCATCATCTGCGACTTCATTTGCGTATGCATCTGCGAATGCCTTTGGGATTAATAATAATGATTCCTCAACCATAAATATAGGAGGCGATACCAGCATAACACTTACCGCTACCGGAGGGGCGGCGTCATCTTCATCTGCGAATGCGAATGGGACTGTGTTTGGGATATACAATACTAAGGATTCTGCAATCACAATAGGAGGTGATACCAGTATAAAGGCTACAGCTATCGGAGGGACGGCGTCATCTTCGATTTCATCTGCATATTCAAATGTGAGTGCGAGTGCGAGTACGTTTGGGATATACAATGCTAATGATTCGGCAACCACGATAGGAGGCAATACCAGCATAACAGTTACCGCTACCGGAGGGGCGTCGTCATCATCTTCATCGGCTATTGCGGATGCGAGTGCGTCTGCGTATGGCATAGAAAATTATAATAATGCCGCAACTACAATAGATGGAGATACCCATATAATAGCTGTAGCTACCGGCGGAATGGCCAACGGTCCAACGGCATATGCATATGCTAATGCTATTGGTATTTGTGCAACCAATCAATCAACGGTCACTTTAAATGGAGATGTCAGCATTGTGACAGCAGCAACGGCAGGAACAGCCAATGGCGTTAAGGGGGCTTCTGCTACCGATTCGCTTTATGCATATGGTGATAGCATGATTTCCATCAATAGTAGCGGGACGAATACAGTGCAGTTACTAGGAGACATTATTTCGGTCTATGGAGGTGACGTAGCTGTGACGCTGAGCAATAGCACGTCCTATTTGATCGGTTCAATCATAACCTCTTCGGCAAAGACCGATTTGACGATTGCCAATGATGCGGTATGGGATGACACGGGAGCATCCACGCTAAGCAGTTTGACGATGAACAATGGTCTTGTTGCCTTTACTAAACCGAGCGATTCGTCGTCATCTCGATTCGGTTATTACAGACTGACTGCGGACTCGTTATCGGGAAGCGGGGGAACATTCTCTCTGTATTCGAACCTTGGGGCAGAATGTACCGATGAACTGGTGGTAAATGGAAATACGTCTGGGACCTACTCCTTGAATATCAGCAATACAGGAACGACACCTGCTGATCACTATGAAACCTACAAGGTTGTCGACTTGACCAGCAGTGCAAGCAATATGGCAAACTTCAGCAGCAATGTTCTTGATTTTGGTGCCTATGAATACAAGCTGGCATCCGGCTCGACGATTTCTTCCTTGTCGAGTGCATACGAGGGTGTCAATGATACGGCTGACTATTATCTGTACAACACCTTTACGCCCTCCAGTGTGTCCAAAGGTGCCATCGGCTTAAGCGCAGGAACGGGTGTTGTCTGGTATGGAGAAATGAATGAAATAAAAAAACGTCTGGGAGATCTGCGGCTGGGCACGGCATCTACCAATGATTTTTGGGTGAGGAGCTATGCCGATAAGTACACGATGTCTCCAAGTGGAGTCAGCTATAACCAAATCCAGCATGGTGTTGAAGTCGGAAAAGATAAATTGCTGGTTTTCCCGGGCGGAAAACGCTACCTTGGCTTCGTCGTCGGCGCAACGGAAGCAAATAGCACATATAGCGGCGGCAACGGGACCAGCAAAAGTGATTATATCGGACTCTATGACAGCTGGATGAAAGACAACGGGACTTATTTTGACCTGATTGGTAAATACAACTGGATGCATCATGATTTTGAAACATCGAGTGACCATGGAAATTATGATAACCAGGGGATGGGCATCTCACTTGAAACGGGGAAGCGAAACGAAAAAAAATATGGCATCTATATCCAGCCGGAAGCTGAATTCTCTGCATTTTGGGTAAAAGATGCCAGTTATTTGACACATAATGGTTTGGTGGTGAATACGCCGGAATCGAGTTCTGTACAGCTGCGCCTCGGCTGCACTATTGGGCAGCACTGGCAAAGCAGCGATGGAACGAAGCGAGAAATATATGGGAAGCTGTCGGTCGTCAATGAATTCGCCGGTTCCAATACAGTGGAAGTAGACGGTGTAGATTTTGACTCAAGTTTGAATGGACGACAGCTCATAACAGGAATCGGGTATGTTCAAGATGGGAAAAGCTACCAAGCGTATATTGACCTGGAAAAATCTTGGGGAAGTACCACTAGTAAAATTTGGGGAGGTAATATCGGCTATCGTTGGAAATTTTAAAGAAAATAGGTGATGGGGGAGAAGCTATGCAATAGAGGCTTCTTGTTTCAAGTTAATCGATTTATGTTCTGTTGAATTATATTCTTTTATAAAGAAAAGAGGCTGCAGGTTAATGGATCATTATAAGCAACTTAGCGAACGGGAAAAAGATATTATTACATTTATGTGTAATGGATATACCAATACGGATATAAGTCATGCATTAAAGATTTCCATTAATACAGTAAAAGCTCATGCCAAACATATTTATCAAAAGCTTGATGTTAATAATCGCACGGAAGCAGCTATTTTTTGGCAAAATGAATTGCAGGAAAAGAATATGAAAGACATTCGTTTTTTGTATAAACTTCTAATATAATGGTTCATATTAGTGAACAGTGTCGGTAGGCTGGAGCCAAAAATACAGGTTTGATTAGAAAATTACCTTGGGAAATGTTTCTTCTTGCCTAGAATATTTAAAGGGCACATCTTAAGAATATTAAGATGTGCCCTTTAATCGTATGTTGAAGTGAAGTATATTCTGTTTGGAAGTTCAATGTAAGTTATATTTTACAACTGACCTATATTTTAAAAAGGACCCGTGCAGTTTTTTTGTTTTGCAAAAAAATTTCCCTTATAATTATAGGAATCTATATAACAGCCTGTTTTGCATTTTTTTAGTACCGTGCATTTACTGCAATCATTATCTACCATATTAGGGTCGATAGAGTGTTTCTGCAAGGTGCGTCGGCCCGTTCCATTCCAAGAAGCCGCTAATGAATCTTTGTAAATATTTCCTAAGTTAAAATCGTTCATTCCGTACATTTTTTCGCACATGCTTATATTGCCATCGGGAAAAATGACTAAGCCCGCACCAAATGCGCCACAAGCGACGCAATCTTTTTCATGCAAAAGTTTATAGGGGTTTTTCGGTGGATAAATATTACATGAATTTCTATATTTCATGTTTTTTTCTTGGATGATTTTATAGGCTGCATGAATTTCTTCTTCTGCTAAATTATCGATTGCATTGGCATTTGAATTTATGCTGCCAAATTCTTTATAGGAAATGCCAATTTCTTTTACGCCTAAACTTACTGCAAAATCAATAAAAGCAGATAGATTACTAAAATTTTCTTTGGTCAATACACTTTTTATAGAAACTTTAATGTCGCTTTCAACTAATGATTTTATTGCCTGGATTACATGTAGAAAGCTATTTGTTGAATTTGTAATTTTTGCATGCAATTCTTCGTAAGAAGCATCTAGGCTTATTGTGATTTGAGATAATCCTATTTGCCGTAATTTTTTCACGAAATAAGGTTTTTTTCCTAAAATGAAACCGTTTGTCGTAAATATAGGAATCATGTCATATTGCAGTATCTTGGCTAGCAACTCGATCCAGCCATCTACAAGTGTAGGCTCCCCGCCAGACAAGGTGATATGAATAATATGATAAGCGGCAGCCTGGTCAATGATATCTGAACACTGATCAAATGTGAGTTGGTCTTGGGTTTGACCTCTGTTCTGATAGCAATATGTGCAATTAAAGTTACATTTGAAACTCGGCACAATTGTTAAAGCGGTTGGGAATGGCAGTAGTTCTGTTGCGATTATTTGATCAAATACGGCTTGGTTCGGAGAGTAGATAAAGCTTTTTAGTTCAGCAACCGCTTCATTGTTTTCCGTCTTGTTTTTTTGAAAAGATAGGTGTCTCTTCATTTGAATGAATAAAGCATCAACAATATTTTTGGCGGCAGATAAAGACAACGTATAAATTTCACTATACAAATAATAAAGATCAGCAGTTGACCTGGATCCATTAGCAAGACCCAATAACAAAGCATGAGAAGGATGAAGGATGGCTGTATTACTCGGATTATCGCTGTAAACCAATACGTAGTCAGTTAATTTTTTAAGATGAGAATTTGTGTTTAATTTAGGGAATATTATATTTTCCATTGTTGCCCCCTGTATCATAAATTACATTTTACCGTTGATCAAGGTACATAGAACAATTTTCTTTAGAGTGTTTGTTATTTATTGCTTGGTACAGAAAGTGAATTCATGGGGATAATATTACCTTGGGGATAATTGACTTGGTATTCAGTGAGGGTGCCATTGCTCTCATCCACTTCAACAAAAGTCATGTTCGCTTTATTTGTCTGCATGTCGGGAATTGCTGGGCAGATGAAACCAGAATTGGCATATAATGAACCATTGATATTCGTGATGATAGGTTCATGCGTGTGGCCCATGATGACAAAGTGATATTTATTGCATAATTCTTTTGCTGGCATTGGTTGCAGGGAATTGCCCATATCTACTTGCACGAATTGCTCTAGATCTTCTAGTCCATAGAAAATAGTGGGGTACCAATTTTTAATCTGATTCGCAGTAAAGCTGTTTCCGTCAGGCATGGTAAAAGATAATTCATCCGCTGACATCCCTGACAAATCAGCTAATATGTCCATAATAAGAGTGGATGCTATATCTGGAGAAATTTTGGCTTTATCAAGATTATCAAATTGTTTTCTTGAATTTTCTAAAATCTTTTGATAAAGAATTTTTGCTAAGTTTGGATTTCCATCATCGCTAAGATTTGCTGCATTTTGTCCTGTAGCCAGCTGTTTCTGACAATATAAAGCAACAAAACGCGAAATAAAATATCCAATCGGCAAGGGCCAATAAGGATTTTTTGAGGTCGATGAATCTGATTTATCAAGCCGACAAAGTACATCATATGCATTTCCGTGTTCAGCATAAGTTCCATTCACATCATAATAATTTTGAGTGAGATCGGGGCAAATGAAATTTGTTATGGAATTTTCTTGAAAATAATTTTGTAGATCATTTGCAGCAATGGTCATATCATGGTTACCACGGATATAATAAAAATTTCCATTGATGTGTTTGGCACAACTAATAAAGTCCAAGCCATTATTTTGTACGGTAAATAAATCTGGGTTGGCATTTATAATGCTGTTTATATCCGGAGGGGGTGAGTCTGGTAGATATGTCCAGGTGTCAAACCAATCGCCTAGAATGACGACATCTTGTATATCATCAGATTGTTGAATATAGTTCAAAATTGCCTGTAAATATGGTTGATGCACAGATTGTTGATACCAGTTTTCAGGAGAGTTGATTCCTATATGTGTATCACTGATGAAAATTGTTTTCATAATAGTAGGACCTCCTAACTAAGTCTCATCTGTATGATTGTTGTTTATAGACAGTAGAATGCATGTACCAAGAATTTTCTATTGTGGAATTCTTGAACTTTGTTTTAATAAAGTTGAAATAGAAGTGTCCTTAAAAAAGCATTGTGATAGAAATGACTGCTTGTTTATGTGAACTATATTTGTATTTTAACAAGAAAAGTGCATACAAAAACCTACAAGAGGTTTTTGTATGCATAAATGTTTAGAAAGATACAGAAAATATACAGGTGCTAAGAATACATTTATTCTCATTGATTGCCGCAGTGTTTACGTTTGCGGCTTTTGCGTCCAATCGATTTGCCTCATTTCGGAGATCGCTAGCCAAAGCCTTCATTTGCTCAGGATTTGTTAGAATTTCCTTGAACTGTTCTTCTGTTAACATTGTACGTCCCCCTTATGTTATATAATTGTGCACCGAATCTACACAGCTATATGATATTGCAAATTTCATATTCTGTAAATTACCCATTCGGGCTAACCCACGTTAGATGATAGGTGACTTTTGATTGCTTGTTAGTTGCTTTTTTTTGCGTTGATCTTTCAGATAAAAATAAATCAGATTACTATACTTTAGCGTAGTGACAATAGGCAAGGAAAATATTATTCTAACAATATGCTTGAATGATTTTTTGTATCCTCGAAAAAATACGATGTAAAACCATTTTCTTATAGGAGTAGCGTCCGGGTTCGTGGGGCGTTGAAAGAAAATAGTCTATAGGAGTGGCTTTTATCTGCAAATAAATAATGACCTTATGATTTTTTGTGGATAAGGAGGAATTTCGTTGTTGAATGAGGCACTGGGAAATCAAAAGAAGATCAAGGATAATATTTGGAAGCTGGTTCCGGATTTATTATTGCATATAAGCATCGATGGAACTTTTTTGGCATACAATCAACCGAAAAATATGGAACTGTATCTTCCGCCTGAGTTATTTGTTGGAGAGAAAATGCAACACATATTTCCATTGGATATAGCAGTAGCCGCAATTAAAAAAATTGGACTGGCCATAAGGAATGATAGTATTGAACAGTTAGAATATAAATTGCTTGTAAATAATGAATTTGAATACTATGAGGCTCGCTTTGTCAAATATACGATAGATACGGTATTGGTGATTATAAGAGATGTAACAGAGCCTATTCGACTAAAAAAGCAGCTCGAAGCTATTCGTACGCATGATAAGTTGACCGGTGCTTTAAATAGAAATTATTTTGAAGAATATATCAAACACATACCAAGAAAAAATTATAGCATTATGGTTTGCGATATCGATGGGTTAAAATTCATCAATGACAGTAAAGGCCATTTAGTAGGCGATGAATTGATACGGGTAGCGAGTAAACTTATAAAAAATAATTTAGCTCCGGAAGATAAATTGTTTCGATTTGGCGGAGATGAGTTTGTTGTCTTTTCACCAAATGATAAAATGGCAAAATTATATAGAGATATTAAATTTTCTTTGGAGAAATTCAATGCAAAAGAGCATGGCTTTTTTTTGAGCATCTCGATTGGCTGGGGACAGGTAGACGCGGATGGGGATGTAACAAAGGCATTTGAAACAGCAGATTATAATATGTATAAAGAAAAACTGACACAGGGAATGTCGGTTAAAACCAAATTAGTGGAACCTATGTTGAAACAGCTCAAGATCAACAACTGCAAATTATATATAAATATCCAACTGATGAAAAAAATTTTGGGGCTGTTTTTAAGCTCCTTTAAATTATCTAAATATCAAGCGGATAAAATATATCGTTTGATTGACGTCCATGATGTTGGATCGACAAGTATAAGTCATCAGGAATTGTTATTTTCCCAAAAAGCATTGTCGCTTATTGAGAAAAAAGAGATATATCGCCACAGTGAGGTTGGTTTTCGTATATTGAATTTATCATCGAAGTATATGGACATTGCTGACTTGGTTTTAAAGCATCATGAAAATTGGAATGGAAGTGGTTATCCTTTGGGCTTGAAACAAATGCAGATCCCGATAGAATGCAGGATTTTTCGATTGATTGACAGCTTTCAGTCAATTATTTCCATTCGCCCCTATAGAACCACCTTTTTATATGAAAATGCAATTGTCGAAATACAAAAACATAAGGGGAATCTATATGACCCTAAACTGACCAAATTATTTTTGCAGGTGGTCACGGAACACAAAAGCACTATTTTAGATTACAATCTATAAAGGCTTGTTGCAAATTCTATGCAACAAGCCTTTAAATGAGCATATTGAACAGCCCAACGTTTATTTTTAGAACGGCATCAAGAGGTCTCAACGCTTTCATACAGCAGCCTCTTTGCTTGCCTTGTCGCCCATTTGATTTCATTGGCGGTCAGGGCGATTTCGAGGAGGTCATGGAGATAATAGCTGTCCTTGAGTTTTGGCTGCCAAGGCTCAATTGCCTGGGTGAGACTGTCCCAATAATCTTCGCTTATTTTCTCCGGTTCGGCGCTGTGCCCGTCGGCGATGATGGAGCGAAGTTTGCCATTGAGCCTGACGACAATGGTACAGCCGCTTTCGAGAACGGTGAGGATGGCCCTGAATTCATCGTTGCTCGGCGCAGCATTGTTTGTTTGCATTCGTTCAAGCCGCGTTGGCAAAATGTCAAAAATACGATCGCCTTTATTGACAATCGATTCGTTGTATTCGATGAGCTTTTGTGCCAAATCGATCCATTCTTGCCTTTGCTGTGGCGCTGCGTTTAGCATATTGCGTTCTCTGCCGAGGAGCTCTAACAGGGCACGGGCTTGTTTGTTGAGTTTGTAGACGCGATTTTGCTGTTCGATATCTATGTGAAAATCGCTGCCATCGAGGCCGACATAATCTTGTACGGCACGGCAAAAATAGAGGACGGAGGCTTCATTGCTTTGGCGCAGTTTTTCTTTGAGCTGTTCTGTGTAACGCGGCGGCCATAGTACAATGTTGATGAGCATGGCTGAACCGAGGCCGACGAAGATGACCGCAGTTCTAGACAGAGCGTGAAAGAAAAATTCTTCGGTGCTTGAACTCAATACGAAGAGGGCCGCGACGATGCCCATCGTTATGCCGCTATGAAGCTTGAACTTGATGTAGATCGGAATGAGAAGCACAACGATGAGACCGGCTGACAAGGGGTTGACACCAAGAAAATAGCCAAAGAAAAAACCGGCGACGACACCGATGATGTGGACCAAAAGTTGATCTTTGGCGGCTGTGTAGGTTAAGAATATAGAAGGCTGCATATTGATGACGGCTGAGACGGCACCAAAAAAAGCCGGTTCAAGTCCGAAGTACTTACAACAAGTCATGGTCAGTGAAACCGCTATGCCGGTTTTGATTACGCGAGCTCCGATTTTCAAAAGGAGACCTCCTTGCCTATGTTTTGTGCAGCAATATGATGGTCTAGGTTATTTGCTGACATATATAAGGGTATCTTTCTCTGAAAATAGAGGAATATCCTGCTGTTATGTATGGTAATTATAGCGATTGGCTAGGGGATAACTTTTTCTTTTAGGATAAAAATATCCCTTGGAGTAAAATCTCTCCAAGGGATATTTTCTAAAAAGTGGAAATCGGCGTGGCATTTCTCTCGATTAAAGCAGTGCCTTTATCGATGAGGTTTATACAATTTTCTAAGTCTGCTGGCGTGACGAGCATTGCATTTATTGTACTTTTGCTTTTGCTGGCAAAGGAGTCAGCTTGTTTTGAAAAAGTGAAGATGCTTTCAATAAGGTCATTGTTCATCGCCGAAACAGATACTTTATGTTTGGTTTCGGTTATATTTTGCAATGCACTAACGAATCTTTCGCCCATAGCAGGATTGTTGATTTCTGCGGCAGTCATCTGAACCGGCATTGTTTTTACGCGGTCGTGCGTTGTTTCAATCTGGTTTTGTATCGCTTCCATCAAGGAAATCTGCTTTTTTGTATTTTTTGCCAAAAGCGGATTTTGGATAAGCAGTTGATAGTCTGTGCCGGCATCCTGGTAGCATTGGTATACATATTGTGAACATACCATGGGTTCTTTTCCCGGAGAAAATATTTTGTTGAGATATTCATTTATAGCTACAGTTGCCGCATCGAAGACCCATTTAAGCAAAAATCTGTCGATTGAATCAACAGGGAATTCTTTTTTATAAAGCAGCAGCAGGCCCAATTGGACTAATGCTAGTTTGTTATAGGGTTCTTGTTGACCAATCATCTTGTTGGCGGCTTGCAAGACAGGCGTCATATCCAGATTTGGGTTAAGACGTTCTACGTAGATCGGTTGGCCGGTAGTATCGTCTGTTATTTGATGGCAGGCAAGACCATCGAGCCCTTCGTCGGAAAGGATGTTTTTCCCCATATAAAGTGCGGCATGGCTGACGTCTGAATTGGTGAGAATCGAAATTGCTCGCGAAATCCAGTCAGAATTTTCATCAATCTGAAACAATAAAATATCACCCGCTTGAAAATCTTCGACGAACATAATGAATCCTCCTTATTTATTTGTTTGTTTGTTGGTAGGAACGCATGCTTTATCGGTACAATTCTATTATATAGAATTGATATTTTACGTAAATAACCCAAATGGGTTATTTACAAGGGCAGCATATTATCATACGATGTAACCATATCCTATGTTGAAGCGGATGCTGGGGTTATTGTTTTTGGATTTCGATGCCGCTCTGTTCGATGATGTTTCGAATGGATATAGCAGATTTTTTGTCGAAAAATTGTAACAGTATTTGTAGATAAGCTTCCGTTATGGTGACTTTTTTGGCGATTTCAGCTGCTTTTACTATGTTTCCCGACTGGTGAAGGGCACAAGCATATAAAAGGAGCTCAAGCGGATGATTTTCTGAGATGCAAAAATTTTCTTCGAGAAACCGTGTGGCTTTTTCATATTTTTTTAGCAGTAAAAAGATCATTCCAATGGAAAGCAGGTTATTTCCTTTGTATTTGTATTCTGGACAGAGGGCGAGTGCGTACGCAAGATTTTTTTCCGCTGCGGGAATGTTCTGTATGAGGGTGTAAAGCTGGGCAAGTATCAAGTAGCCGCCTTGAAATGAATCATCGATGGCAATGGATTTTTCAAACATATGGATTCCTTCGGGAATCTTCTTTTGGAGAAGCAGGTATAATCCTCGGATATAATAAGACCTTGCATGGTTACGGCAAAGCTGCGTCGATTTTTTGCAGTACATGGCAATGGCTGCAGTGTCGGCATCAAGGTTTTGGCTGTTATTTGTCAGGATGCTCAGATAGCTTGCGATAGAGCGGTTGTACAAAGCCGCTATGCAATTCGGTGAAATGCATAAAATTGCATCGAGTGTTGTTTTTGCTTGATCGATGGATTCCGGAGTGGATTGATTCAATAAATGAAAAGACAAGATCAGATTTTGATATAGTGTTTTGTCTGTCGGTGCCATCAATACATTGTGGATTTCTCGTTCAATTAATTGATAGGTCAAGGAGGATACGATTTGTGAAGAGAGAAACTGGATAGATTTGATTTTTTTCTTGGCACTGAAATGGCCTTTCCAGATGTATTGCCTTTTGGGATAGCTCTCAAGGGATACGGAAATGATGAATGAAGGTTTTTCTTCCTGGACATGCCAATGAATGAGATAACCATCCATGTCAGGTTGTATATTGGATCGAATGGTGAATAGCTCTTTGGCGGAGAGCAATTCTATCATTTTAGATTGTAATTGTGTTAAAAAATCTTTATCAGAAGGACAGGTTGTATCGTGTATAAAATTTTCAACATCGTTATCGAAAATTAAATCGGGATAGGAAAAGGAGGTTTTTTCTTCGGTTTCGTTTTGCCACCAAATGGCAGCCTCGGTGCGATTGCTCACATCGAGTTTTTGATAGATATGTTGTGTATGCGCTTTCACAGTATTGATCGAAAGTTTTAGTATGCGGCTTATATCGGTATTTGTGTAGCCGTTACATATAAAAGCAAGAATATCTTTTTCACGACGGCTAAGTTTTTGCTGATCATGCATGATACGCTATCCTCCTTGGATTTTATCGGCTGATGGAAATGATATATGCAGCAGGTATCTTTTTTTATCGGAAACAAAAGTATTTATAAGAAAATATAACACAAATGCAAATATAATTATAGGTGTAAAAATGTAAACGGAAATATGCATGAGAATTTTCGGATTATTGTTGAAAAACAGGATTGCTGCATATGAGATTTTTCTAATGTATTGGCATGAGGGATTTTGGATTGGAGGCAGACGGTTGGAAAAGCGAGAGGACGTATTGCTGGAGGCATTGAATGAAAGGCAGCGATACATTTTAGAGTTGGTTGCAGGCGGAAAACCTTATCGAGAGATTGGTGCAGGTTTGGGAATAAGCGAAGGCGGCGTGAAATACCATATGCAAAAAATATTGAATACGCTGGATCTCGAAAACAAAACACAAGCGATTATCATGTTGGTGAAATACAGTAAGATCGGATGAGAAAAGATTATTCTTATATAGGACAAAAGAGGGCAAATCGCGATAGAAAGCGGTTTGTCCTCTTTTTTTATGCAAGTAAGGTGGTATTTAATTTTTTTGCCGGATTATAGGCAACTATTTTTACATCAGAGCGTTGGTTGAGATCTAGAATTTGATTCGATCCTTGTAAGCTGATCAAGGGTGCCGCCTTATAGTTTTCTTGTGCATAGTAGGCGATTTTCCCTTTGCTGTTGTCGGAGAGAACGACTTCCGAGCCAATCAGCGAGGTCTTGAGGTTTTGGATCAAGGCGATACAGGCCTTGGTATCAAGTGTCGAAAACATTTTTTGTGTGATGGCATCGAGTGCGGCAAAAGGTGTTTGCGTCTGCTCGGGTGCAGCGGTCGTAATCCCATCGTATTTATTCATGACGGCGATGATCTTGGCGTAGGGATGGATGCGATCACTCAATAATTTTCCGGGGTATCCGCTGCAGTCGGTGTGCTCATGATGTTCAAGCACGGATAAGCGCACGTTTTCTGATACATTCGGATTGTATTTGAGCAGTTCATAGCCAAGCTTGCTGTGGTTTTCATAGAGAACTTTTTCTCTTGCGGACAGGCTGCTGCCTTTCTTGGAGAGGAGCTCCGGTGGGAGCTTTGTTTTGCCGATATCGTGCAAGAGGCCGGCAAGCATGACTTCCGCTGTGGCGGTTTCATCATAATGCAGCCATTTTGCTAAAACACCGGACAATATGGAAACATTCATGGCATGTTGGTATTCATAAGGGTTGTTGCCTCTTGCCTGGTAGAGGAAGTCAATGGTGCCGCTTTGTTTCAGCATAGGCTGTAAGGAGCCTTTGACGAATTGTTCGGCGTTTTTTATAGGAACAGAACCGGTTTCTGCAGTTTCCTGGAAAATACTTTCCGTGATGAAGAGTTGGTGCTGATATTTTGCCAAAAAATCTTTTTGGCGACTCAAGGAAGAGTCCTCGACATAAATTTCAGCGATGTTCCGATATCTGAGTTTGGTGATGATGCGGCTTGTCAACACAGTTCCTTCTGTCAGTTCGACGACGCCCATGTGATTGTTTATATCTTTTGCTAATGTCATTCCCGCTTCAAGGTCATCCAGTCCCAATGCGATCATTTTTAATAGGCACTCCTTTGCGTTTTAGGTATGCTGAAAATCTAGGTAATAATACTTATGCTATGAGTATTATATACTATTCATCGTACACTTTCTATAAAAATAATAAATCTTCACATAATTCATTGGCTTTGGATAAATTATCGGTTTGTTTCGTTGTAACTTGGTAAAATACGCCTCTTCTTGCATGTATAGGATTGAGGGGGGATTTTAATGAAAATTGTTGTAAATGGAGGGCATTTTCCCGGTTTGGATTCTGGCGCGGTGGGGCGTAAGGCTCAAGAAGCATTGGTTTGCCAAGGGCTTATGGAGCTTACTTCCCGTTATTTATCGGCGGCGGGCTGTGAGGTTCTTTGTGTGCAGGAAAATGATCTGGCCGCCATCGTGGCGGCAACGGATTCGTTTGGGGCAGATCTTTTTGTTTCGATTCATTGCAATGCAGCGGCAAATGAAGATGCGCAAGGTACGGAGGTGTTTTTTGCCAGTGCGGAGGGTATGCGATTGGCGGTTTGTCTGCAAAAGCAAATTACGTTTTCTTTGGGGACGGTGAATCGCGGGGTAAAAGATGGAAGCTGGCTTTATGTTTTGAAAAACACGGAAGCTGTAGGGGTGTTGGTGGAGACGGCGTTCATTTCAAATGTTGAAGATGAAAATCTTTTGCTTGAGCATGGAGATGGTTTTGCCAGAGCAATCGCGCGTGGCTTTACCGATTATCTGACAGAGTGTATGGGCTGAGGGGCGAATGATAAAAATTTACTTAAGCGTTGTAAAAAATCTGTGTGATGGCATGTATAAGAGTGAAAGGGGGTGAAGATAATGGCTATAAAGAAAGATCAGACAAGCAAGATGATTTTGAAGGTGCAGACGGGAGTCAATGCGGCTGGTGTCGCGGCTTACAGTCAGCGGACTTTTGCCAACATCGATCCAGCGCTAAGTGATGATGATTTTTTGGCAATTGCAAAAGCTTTGGGGTCCTTGCAGTCGCAGACGGTTGGATCGATCCATCGCCAAGATGCAGCTTCGATACTGCAGGCTTGACGCGAAGAAAAATGTAAAAGAGAGGAGGCAGAGGTATGAGCCAGAAATTGCAAATGACATTTGTGCTCGCCGGCGGCAAAACGTTTACGTTTAGTCTTGCCAACCCGAAGAGTGATTTGACTAAGGCTGAGGTCACAACTGTGATGACACAGATCATCGACAAGAAGGCAGTGCTCACTACCAGCGGTTATCCGCTGGGCATCAAGGAAACGTTGATCAGAAGTACGGAAGAAACCGCCTTGGCATAAGGGGATAAAGGAAGACCGGCAACAGAAAAACATCTGTTGTCGGTCTCTTTTTGTGTGCGGCGAAAAAAATATTTGTTGTTGTCTGCTATTTTGAAAAATAAACTATTGTAATTTTATGAAAGTTCTGTTATGTTTAGGTAATGTACAGCTCATAGTCTATAAACAAGGAGGATTATTGATGAAGAGTTTGGTGGCGGACAGAGAGATTGCAGCAATTGTTCCGGAGTATACTGCGCAGGGTGATCATACAGTCCTGTATCTTAGGGATGGTTCCTGTGAATTTTTGCCCGTGAAGGCGGAGACCGTAGTGCGATTCCTGTCGGAACGCAAGCGAGAGGACATACGATTATTGCGGATTTGGGCTGAAGGAATAACGCATGCCAAGCTTTGGCTGCCGTTAGGAATCAGTTGGGAGCTCGTTTTGGTGCCACTTAAAGTACGATTGCCTAGAGTCGAGGGGGATTCAACCATTGGGTATTTCAATTTTAGCGGGATCGAGAAGTTTTATGAACAAGGCAAGGCTGCAGTCCTTCATCTTCAAGGGGGAAAGCTGATTGAATTGATGTGGACGCATCTGACCGTTAGTAAGCACTTACAGCATGCCTGGCTCATTCGGGCAATGATAACAAAAGATCTCGATGATGCACTACTCCACCGACTTAAGTTTTAAGGTTCTATGAGTGTTTGTCTGAGTAATTGAAGGCCGCGTTTTTGTCTTGCGGCAATAGCTTGTTGTGACGTTTTTAATCGATTGGCCGTTTCAGCCTGTGTGTAATCAAGAGAAAAACGATGGAGGAGAACGATTTTTTGTTCGAATGAAAGCTCTTTCAGAGCGGCTGCGATAGCCAGTTTATCGATGCTCTGTTTTTCAAAGGATGAAGCAGCAAAAGCATCTTGAAGTTCAACGTTTTCAGATATGGCGCAATTGGCAGAGATTTCTCTTTGCCAATTGCGCCTTTCGCGTTTGAATAAGGTGCGAAGGTCGCCGAATATCTTGGCTTTGGCGTAACCGGCAAAAGGGACGAGCGTTTCTTCTTTATAGGTATGGATGGCTTCGAGGAAGCTTAGGCTGGCCGTGGCAAAAGCGTCTTCATAGATGCAGCGGATATGTGGTTGAGCGGCTGCGGATCTTAATAGCGGCATGAAGCACTCGTATAGCGTTTCTACAGCCCTATTATCACCGTCTTGAGATTTTTTCACTAGGTTTTCAATGTCCATGGTCTCACCTTTAGGAGAAAACCGGTTTTCTGTGAATTAGCGCTTATGCTTATCGTAAGGCTATGGTCTGCTTTAGACAAAACGTGACTTAGCTGCAGGTCGGTATTTGTAAATTCAATCGCTTTAGGCATGTAAAAAATGAAGGGAGGGGTTGTCATGGATCAGCTTTTTATGTATGTGAGCAATTATGGTTTTCCCATGGTGGTAGCCGGTTTTTTGCTTGTGCGTATCGAAGCCAAGCTCGATAAGCTTGATGACAGTATCCAGCTGTTATTGCGCGCTGTGGAAAAACATAGCTGAGAAAAGGGGGGCCGAAAGGTCCTTTTTTTCTTGGGATGCAGGGGGCTATGGTAGTGCCTCTGCAGGTAACTATGGTATAATAAGTCAGGTTAAAGAGAGGGAGATGCGATATGATTACTGCAGAACAGAAGGTTTTGGCTGTCCTGGCACATGTTTCTTATCTTATGGCTGGAATCGGCTTTATTTTTGTGCCACTAGGGCTGATGCTGTGGAAAAAAGAGGATGCTTTTGTGCATGAGCATGCTAAACAGGCATTGTGCCTGCATTTGTTGGTGATTATCTGTGCGACGCTTTCTTTTGTGTTGACGATGATCTTGGTCGGCTTTTTGCTCTTGCCGCTGTTTTTTGCTTTGGCATTATTTTGGTTCTTTGCCTCGATTTATGCCTGTTGGAAAGTCATCAATGGAGAATATTATGGGTACCCTTTGATTCAGTGGATCGTGCGCCGGATTTGATTTACTGAAAAAGGAGAAGTTATAAAGGAGAAGTTATAGATGAAGATTCTTGTTACGGGCTGCACGGGTCAGCTTGGTTTTGATGTAATACAGGTGCTGGAGAAGCGTGGCATTGAATGTTATGGAGCGGCGCGGCAGGATTTTGATTTGTCGGATTTTGCTGCGACGCGGCATTTTTTGGAAGCGTATCGACCCGATGTTTTGATTCACTGTTCAGCGTATACGGCAGTGGATAAAGCGGAAGATGAGCCAGAGCTTTGCCGATTGGTGAACGCCGGAGCTTCGCGCAACTTGGCAGAAATCTGCCGGGACGTCAAAGCGAAGATGATTTATATCAGCACGGATTATGTTTTTGCTGGTCAAGGGGAGGCGTTCTATGAAACAGATGCGCCGAAGCTGCCACAAAATGTGTATGGGCAGACAAAGCTGGCTGGTGAACTCGCTGTGCAGGAGATTTTGCCGGATCATTTCATCGTGCGGATTTCCTGGGTCTTTGGTATAAATGGGCGCAATTTCGTCAAAACGATGCTTCAACTGGGGCAAAGCCATGCTGAGCTTACGGTCGTGAACGATCAAATCGGCTCGCCGACGTATACTGCAGATTTGGCGGAACTTTTAGCGGATATGGCTATAACTGAAAAATATGGGATATATCATGCGACGAACGAAGGGGTTTGTTCTTGGGCGGAGTTTGCCCGTGAAATATTTCGGCAGGCAGAGCTTGAAGTGAAGGTCATCCCTGTGGCTTCAAGCGCATATCCGACGAAAGCTTCGCGTCCGCATAATTCAAGGCTCAGCAAGAAAAGCCTTACAGCAGCTGGCTTTAAATGCCTGCCGGCTTGGCAAGATGCCATAGGGCGGTATCTAAAGGAATTGGCGGGGAAATAATCATCTAAACATAAATGTTTATGGTATACTATATGCATTGAATTTGTAAAAATTATATTGAGGTGAAAGCATGAAAGTATTAGTTACCGGCGGAGCTGGCTTTATCGGTTCGCATTTGGTTCGCAAGCTGCAGTCTGAGGGCTGTGAGGTAGTTGTTTTGGATAATTTGAGTACGGGTCTTCGTGAAAATCTTCCTGAAGGCTGTGCGTTGATCGAGTGTGACGTGAACGATCCTAACCTGTCGGCTGTTTTTGCCGAGCATGCGCCAGATAAGGTAGTTCATTTGGCAGGGCAGACGATGGTCGATGTGTCGATCAAGGAACCCCAGCTCGATGCGATGAATAATATCGGTGGAACGATCAATGTTCTGGAGGCTGCTCGTAAAAACGGCGTCAAGCGAATCGTATTTTCCTCGACGGCAGCAGCTTATGGCGATGCCGCTGATTTGCCGATAAAGGAAACTACAGATCTTAAGCCGCAGTCTTTTTATGGACAAAGCAAAATCACAGCAGAAACCTATCTCGGGCTTTATCATAAATTTTTTGGTCTTGATTATGTAGTCTTGCGTTTTGCCAATGTCTATGGTGAACGTCAAGGCGATGGCGGTGAAGGCGGGGTTATCAGTATTTTCACCAAACGCTTGGCGTCGGATCAAGGCATCACGATTTATGGGGATGGTGAACAGACTCGCGATTTTATCTATGCGGGTGATGTCGCCGCGGGAATTTATGGAGCCTTGTGTACAGCTACAGCTAATCGGGTGTATAACATCAGCACACAAACAGAAGTCAGTTTGAAAGAGTTAGTGAATGTGTTGACGAATGTGTCCCAGAAAAAAATCACGCCGCTTTACGGACCGGCAAGAGAGGGCGATATATATCGTTCCATGCTGGCCAATGGGCAGGCAAAAAAATATTTGGCTTGGGAGCCGCATATTTCGCTTGAAGAAGGTCTGCGCCGTACATACGGTTATTTTGCATAATAAAAAAGCGGCTCATTTGAGCCGCTTTTTCTGAACGCTTTAGTTTTTGATGATCAATGCCATGAAGACAAGGTTGCCTTCCGTGGCAGTGTTTTCTAAAGCATGCCCTTCGCCGCTTGGACAGAAGGTCGTATCGCCTGCTTTGACGGCGATGTCTTTGCCATTGTCGCTATAGATGCCGCTTCCTTGCAGGATATAATAGGTTTCGCTTTCACCATGATGTTCATGATAGCCAAGCGAACAGCCCGGTTCCAAGGTGACCTGGGCATAAAGGCCGCATTTGCCGTCAAGTTCTTTTTCGCCGAGCAATGGTTCGATGAATACATGACCTTTGCCGCCAGCTTTTTTTTCTGCACGGAGAATTTCTCGATTGTTGCGTAATGACATTGTGAACACTCCTTTTTACTGTAAGCGATATTGATATTTAGCTATCAAGTTAGTATTCTAGGCGTGGAAGAATATTCCTTTTGTAACGGATGTTTTTTCTGGGCTGTTTTGGAATAGAGTGTGCTAAAGATTTGAGGGGAAAAGATGATTTATTTATTGAAATTCGGGGCGAGCTTTATTTTGCCTCCGGGCATTTTTTTTGTCGCTTTTATTATTGTGGCAATATATGCATGGAAACATCACCAACGGAAAATTTCCAGTTGTATAGTTTTTATTACGATGATTTTTTACTTGATGTCACTGCCGCTTGTTTCGGAAAAACTGCTTGGCGGTTTGGAATCTGTTTATGAACCACCGGCAGCACCTGCGGGCGATGTGATTGTCATGCTCGGTGGCGGGGCTTTGCCGGATACACCAGATGTCGATGGGCAGGGCAGTCTTTGCAGTTCACCATCGAGCCGGTTGCTCGCCGCCGTGAGGCTTTATCGTGAGTACCATTTGCCGATTTTGCTTTCAGGTGGACAGGTTTATGCTGACAGCGGGCAAGAGGCCTTGATTGCCAAACGCGTGTTGATGAGCCTGGGCGTCCCGGAGGCCGATATCTTGGTCGAGTCACGCAGCTTGAATACACGTCAGAATGCTGAATACACGGCGAAAATTATGAAGGAAAATAATTTGAGCCAGCCGATTGTCGTTACCTCAGCGTTCCACATGGAACGGGCTATGCTGAATTTTAGCAAGGCTGGGCTAGCGGCACAGGCATATCCGACGGATTATATGATAAATCGTGAGCATAAGTTTCACTATATCAAATTGGCGCCATCGGTGAGTGCGTTGACGGATACCGTAATTTTTTGTCAGGAAAAACTGCGTACTTTTGTGACGCGCTACTTGGAAAAATAGGAGGAGAGTAAATCTCTTCCTATTTTTATTGATTTTAGACAATTCATAATACATAAATTAAATTGAAAAAACACAAAATAAAAGAGAAAAGGGCTGGACAGATAAGCGGAAAGAAGTTAGAATAAAAACAAGCAGTGTTAGCCACTTCTGTTAAACGGTTTCGTAAAACGAGTTTGACATGCTGCGCACGATAGGGGTTTATTTTATGGATGTGAGAAAAAAAAGCATAACGATTATCGATGTGGCCGCTGCGGCAGGGGTTTCCAAAACGACGGTGTCGCGTTATCTCAATGGTAAGTTTGAGTTCATGTCAGCCCAATCGCGTCAGCGAATCGCAGCGGCTATAGAGCAGCTGAATTATCGGCCGAATAATTTGGCCAGGGGACTTAAGTCAAAGCGAAGCAAGCTGCTTGGCGTCATTGTATCAGACATCAAAAATCCGTTTTCGTCCATTTTGCTCAAGGGCATCGGTGATTGCTGCGAACGTTATGGCTATGGGGTCTTGATTACCAATACCGATGATGATCCGGTGAAGGAACGAGAGTATATCGAGGCGATGATCGACCAGCATGTCGATGGCATTATCCTCAATACGACGGGGCAAAATCTTCCTTTTCTTTTGCAGATGGGTAAAGAGGATATACCGATTGTATTGGCAGACCGGCCAATCGAGGTAAAGCTTTTCGATACAATTCGCACAGAAGATCGCAAGAGCATGTTTGCGGGACTCAAGCATTTATATGACGAGGGATGCCGGAGCGTAGGCCTTTTCACGGAAGCTTTAGAAAACGGTACACGCATTTGCCGCTCGGAAGCTTATCAAGATGCTTATCGTGAGATCTTTGGCAAAGTGCCGCAGATTTATTTTGTCGACACAACAAAAGAGACGGAAACGATGGCTGTGCTTGAACAATTCATGGCAGATAATGCGGATGTGAAGCGGGCTATTTTTACGGCAAACGGGACAGTTACTTTGCAGGTTGTGAGGACGATGCTTAAAGCAGGGTTGCATTTTCCCAAAGACATTGCGCTTTGTGGTTTTGATAATTGGGAATGGACAGGTTTGGTAGAAGGCGGGATCACTGTAGTTGAACAGCCTACCTACAAAGTCGGCCGTGAATGCGTAAAACGCATGATGGCGCGAATCTATCGAAGCCCGAATGCGCTGCCCAAACGAATCGAGTTGCCTTGCCGCCTGGTTGTGCGGAGTTCATCGCAGTGCATATAAAATGATAAACGCAACAGTTTTATTCTTGAAATTTATAGATTGAAAATGATTTAGGAGGAAGAGAAATGATTGAAGTATTGACGATTGGTGAACCTATGGGATTATTGGTGGCAGATGAAGTGAAGCCGCTTGAGGAAGTAGAACATTTTACGCGCTATGTTTGCGGCGCCGAAGTGAACTTTTCGGTGGGGATGGCTCGGCTTGGACATGAAATGGCCTATGTCAGCAAAATTGGCAACGATCCTTTTGGTAAACATATCAAGAAGTTCCTGGTTGAAAACAAAATCGATAATCGCTATGTGAAATTCGATGAGGATCATATGACGGGGATGCAGCTTAAGGCTAAGGTCGTAGATGGTGATCCGGAAGTCGTGAATTTCCGTAAAAATACAGCTTTTGCCAATCTGACTTCAGCGGATATCGAAAGCATCGATTGGAATGGCGTCAAGCATCTACATATAACGGGAATTCCGGCAGCATTATCGAAGTCTTGCCGCGATGCGATCTATGTCTTGATGGATACGGCAAGAGAACATGGCGTGCAAATTTCTTTTGATACGAACCTGCGTCCGGCTCTTTGGAAGGATAAGGCTGAAATGGTCCGCGTCATCAATGACTTGGCTTTTAAAGCAGATATCGTCTTGCCGGGGATTGCTGAAGGCAAGATTTTGACCGGGTCTGATGATCCTGAAACCGTTGCGGATTTTTATCTGAAAAAGGGCGTAAAAACTGCGGTCATCAAAGTGGGTTCTAAAGGGTCCTTTGTCAAAAGCAAGGACGAAAAGTTCATGGCGGGAGCTTTTCATGTAGAAAAGGTTGTTGATACAGTAGGTGCTGGCGATGGGTTCGCTGTCGGAGTCGTCAGTGCGATTCTTGAAGGCAAAAGTTTAAAGGAAGCGGCTGAACGCGGCGCAGCTATAGGCGCTATGGCAATTATGGTAGAAGGGGACAATGAAGGCTTGCCGACAAGAGACGGCCTGCAAAAATTCCTTGATCAAAATAAAACAAATTAATTTGGGAGGCTTTTGATAAAATGGATATTCGTTATTCGGCAAATCAGCGTGATTTTAAACGCTATACAACGGAAGAAGTAAGACAGGAATTTTTGATTGAAAAACTATTCGCAGAAAATGAAATAACGGCGGTTTATTCGCACGTAGATCGCATGGTCACGCTTGGCTGCATGCCGACAACTGATGTCGTTGCTATCGACAAAGGCATAGATTGCTGGGCAAATTTCGGCACACATTTCTTTTTGGAACGCCGTGAAATCGGTATCTTTAATATCGGTGCTCCGGGAATCATCATGGCAGACGGTACGGAATATAAGCTTGGTACACAGGACTGTTTATATGTGACGATGGGAACCAAGGAAGTCACGTTCAAAAGCGTAGATGCCAAAAATCCGGCTAAGTTCTATATGGTTTCAGCACCGGCACATAAGCCTTGCAAAACGACGTTTATTTCGATTGAAGATGCAGCGAAAAAACCTTGTGGTGCGATGGAGTCCGCCAATGACCGCGTAATCAATCAGTTCATCCATCCAGATGTGCTTGAGACTTGTCAATTGTCGATGGGATTGACGCAGTTGAAACCTGGCAGTGTTTGGAATACGATGCCGGCCCATACGCATGAACGCCGTATGGAAGTGTACTTGTATTTCAATATTCCTAAAGATAATGTAGTTTTCCATATGATGGGTGAAGGCGATCAGACGCGTCATATCGTCATGCAAGATGAACAGGCTGTCATCAGTCCATCATGGAGCATACATGCAGGCTGCGGTACCTCTGCTTATACTTTTATTTGGGCTATGGGCGGAGAAAACAAAGCTTTTGATGATATGGATAACATAAAAATGACGGATATGCGCTGAGGAGTGGGGACATGGATTATTTAAAGCAGTTTTCATTAGACGGTAAAGTCGCTTTGGTTACCGGCGCAGCTTATGGCATTGGCTTTGCTATGGCAAAAGCTTATGCAAAGGCTGGCGCCAAGATCGCTTTCAATTGCCGCAGCCAGGAACATCTCGATAAAGCACTAGCGGATTATAAGGCGGAAGGAATCGAGGCGGCGGGTTTTATCGCCGATGTCACGGACGAAGAACAAGTAGTCAAAATGGTTGCTGATATAGAAAAACAGCTGGGCACGATTGATGTACTTGTTAACAACGCAGGAATCATCAAACGCATTCCGATGTGTGAAATGAGTGCGGCTGAGTTTCGCCAAGTTGTCGACATCGATCTCAATGCGCCGTTCATTGTGGCAAAAGCTGTCATTCCCGGTATGATCAAAAAAGGCCATGGCAAGATCATCAATGTTTGCTCGATGATGAGTGAGCTTGGACGTGAAACCGTTTCTGCCTATGCAGCGGCTAAGGGCGGGCTCAAGATGCTCACGCGCAATATTGCCTCTGAATACGGGGAACATAATATCCAGTGCAACGGCATAGGGCCTGGCTATATAGCTACGCCTCAGACTGCACCGCTTCGGGTCAAGGGCAATCCGTTCAATGATTTCATTATTTCCAAGACGCCGGCAGCGCGATGGGGAACGCCGGAAGATCTGGAAGGACCGGCAATTTTCTTGGCATCGGATGCATCGGATTTTGTCAATGGACATATTCTTTATGTAGACGGCGGCATTTTGGCCTACATCGGTAAACAGCCATAAGCCTGCTGGCTTGACATGGATGGGAGGGAACTCCCCTTCCTGTCCTAGTGGATAAATAATCAAAATATTTTGTTTATTATGTAAATTTTGAGATTAAAGAAATGAGGAATTAGAAATGAAAATCAAGCAAGCAATTGAACGTATTCCCGGTGGACTCATGTTGGTACCGTTATTTCTTGGAGCATTATGTCATACTTTTACACCCGATGCCGGTAAATATTTTGGTTCTTTTACAAACGGTCTTATAACAGGTACAGTACCAATTCTTTCGGTCTGGTTTTTTTGTATGGGGGCGGGCATTGATATCAAGTCGACAGGAATGGTGCTGCGTAAGTCAGGGACCATCGTATTGACAAAAATCCTCGTTGCCTGGATCGTTGGTATGGTTTGCGTGAGCTTTATGCCATCGGGTATGATCCAAACGGGTTTCTTTGCCGGTCTTTCGACACTTGCAATCGTAACTGCCATGGATATGACCAATGGAGGGCTTTACGCTTCTATCATGCAGCAATATGGAACCAAAGAAGAAGCCGGGGCATTTGTTTTGACTTCAATCGAATCGGGACCGTTGGTCACGATGCTCATTCTTGGCAGCACAGGAGCCGCTTATTTTGAACCGCGTCTCTTTGTCGGTGCGGTCATGCCTTTTGTCATCGGTTTTGTGTTGGGCAACTTGGATACCGAATTGCGTTCCTTCTTTGGTAATGCTTCGATGACGATGATTCCATTTTTTGGTTTTGCTTTGGGCAATACAATCAATCTGGCTGTCATCGGGCAGACGGGAATGCTCGGGGTTCTCATGGGCTTGGGGGTCATTGTCATCACGGGGATTCCTTTGATTCTGGCGGATAAATTCATTGGCGGAGGACACGGTGGTGCGGGACTTGCCGCTTCGAGCACGGCAGGCGCTGCGGTAACCAATCCAATCATCATTGCACAGATGGTGCCAGAATTTGAACCGATCGCAGCATCGGCCACGGCTTTGGTTGCTACTTGCGTCATTGTGACGTCGATTGTTGTGCCAATCATCACCGCGGCTTGGTGCAATCATTTCAAGAAAAAAGCCTCCGGAGAAGAACATAGAGTGATACAGGCTCATTGAATTATGGTATAATAAATCTATACGGGATAAGCTGTTTAATGCCGTTTGTCCCGTTCTATCGGCAGGTTAATAAATAGGGGGTTTGACAATGGATAAAGAGAAAGTAATTGCTAAAGTAAAAGAACTTGGAGTTGTCGCTGTAATCCGTGGAAAAGATGCTGAAGATGGTGTGAAAATCGCTGATGCTTGCATCGCTGGAGGCGTGACTGCAATCGAAGTTGCCTTTACGACACCGAGAGCGCATGAAACCATTCATATATTGGCAGATAAGTACAAGGACAACGAAAATGTCGTTATTGGGGCAGGAACAGTGCTTGATCCAGAAACAGCTCGCATTGCGATTTTGGAAGGTGCGGAATTTATCGTATCGCCAGCACTGAACCTTGAAACGATTCGTTTATGTAACCGTTACCGTGTAGCGGTTATGCCGGGAACGACTACGCTTGATGGCGTGGTTACAGCCCTTGAAGCTGGCGCAGATATCATCAAGATTTTCCCTGGTGAAATCGTTGGCGTCAAGATGATAAAAGCAATCAAAGGTCCTTTGCCACAGGCACAGGTTATGCCGACGGGCGGCGTAAGCGTCGAAAACCTCAAAGAATGGCTCGATGCAGGTTGTGTGGCAGTCGGCGCAGGTGGAAGCCTTACCGGAGCTGCGAGCAAAGGTGATTTTGCCACGGTTACGGAAAATGCCAAAAAATTTGTGGCAGCGGTCAAAGCAGCTAGAGCATAAAATGAATAAAAAAGAGGCGATTGCGAGGGCAGCCGCCTCTTTTTTGTTTGCCTTGTGTTCACGTCTAAATCGACAATTCAAAACCATATGATTTTTTTGTAATTTTCCCTTGGAAATGCTATAATAATCATTCATAAATACAGTGTAGAGGCAGAATGAGAGGGTACGTATGACAAAGAATCTGACAGAGGGAAATCCGGCAAAACTGATTTTCTTTTTTACCGTTCCGCTGGTGGCGGGAAATATTTTTCAACAATTATATGTCTTGGTTGACACGTTGATCGTCGGTCGCTCGTTAGGGGTCAATGCGTTGGCGGCGGTTGGCTGCACGGGCAGCTTGATGTTTTTGATGATAGGCTTTGTCATTGGTCTCACGACGGGATTTTCTATCTATACAGGACAGCGGTTTGGAGCAAAAGATGAAGCGGGCGTGCGGCAAAGCGCAGCAGTCTGCGTCATCTTGAGTACCGTGTCAGCGTTGGCATTGACCTTGCTTGGTATTTTTTCAGCCCGTCAGTTTTTGGTTTGGATGCAGACTCCGGCAGAAATCATCGACCAGGCATACTCTTTTATTGTCATTGTCTATGGTGGAATTTCTGTAACCGTTCTCTTTAATATGCTATCCAATTTGATTCGGGCCCTTGGCGATAGTCGAACACCGCTTTACTTTCTCATTTTAGCGAGCGTGATCAATGTTTGTTTGGAACTGTTGTTTATTCTGGGCTTTGGCTGGGGCGTTCCCGGTGCGGCAGTGGCTACGGTGTTATCACAGCTGGTATCAGGCTTGTGCTGCATTTTCTACATTGTCAAAAAACTGCCCGTGCTTCATATACACCGTGAGGATTGGAAAGTTTCCCGGGCTGTTTTGTGGGCACATTTGCGCATCGGACTACCGATGGGTTTCCAGTCTTCGATCATTGCCTTTGGGGCGATCGTCTTACAGGTGGCGCTCAATAATCTTGGTCCGCTTGCCATTGCTGCTTATGCAGCCGCGCAGAAAATCGATATGATCGCAGTCATGCCGATGATGTCCTTTGGCATGACGATGGCGGCCTATACGGCACAAAATTATGGCGCCAAAAAAATTGACCGCATCGACAAAGGCGTCAAGCAATGCGTCATGATGTCGGTTGGTTTTAGTATCGGCGTCGGTGTGTTGATTATTTGCTTTGGACCATCCGTCATGCATATGTTTGTCGGTGATGGGCAAGAGCAAGTCATTGAATATGGTCAGACGTATCTGCTCGTCAACGGGCTTTGCTATTCGATATTGTCCTTGTTGTTCATCTTCCGCTATACCCTGCAGGGCTTAGGGCAAAGCGTAGTTCCGACGATTGCCGGCATCATGGAGCTGGCGATGCGTGTTGCTGCCGCGGTCTTTCTCGTCCGATATTTTGGCTATATTGGAGCTTGTTTTGCCAATCCTTTGGCCTGGATAGGATCGCTTGTGCCGCTGGCAATCGCGTATGCGATAACGCGCCATAGCCTTCATAAGGCTTATCGCCTGCAAACAAAATAAATCCAAATAAAGCAGCAGAAAAACTTTCTGCTGTTTCTTTATGGAAAAAATTGCTGGTCTTGGAGGGAAAAAGGTTTTCTATAACGAAATTAAAGTAAAGATGATTATAATAAAAGATGGAGAGTGAATCAAATGGAATTGAAACGCAATGCTTTCAAAGCATATGATATTCGTGGAGAGTATCCGGTCGAAGTGAATGAGGAAATCGCCTATCGCATTGGCCGCACTTTTGTTGAATTGTTCAAGGCAAAAAAGGTCGCGGTAGGACACGATATTCGTCTGTCAGGGCCGTCTTTGCAAGAAGCATTGGTTCGTGGGCTTACGGAAATGGGCTGCGATGTCGTCGACATCGGACAATGCGGTACGGAAATGATTTATTTTGCTACAGCACATTTGAAGCTTGATGGCGGTATCATGATTACGGCCAGCCACAATCCAAAACAGTATAATGGCATGAAGCTTGTACGCCGTGAATCACGTCCGATCAGCAGCGATACAGGCCTTAAAGATATTGAAGAGAACGTAATTACTGGGAATTTCCCGCCGCTTGACGGGCCGAAAGGTTCGGTTGAATCCGTGAACATCGTGCCGGATTACATCAAGCATTTGTTGACCTATGTCGACCCTACGGCACTTAAACCGCTTAAAATCGTCGTAAACGCCGGCAATGGTGCAGCCGGTCCTATCTTAGATGAGCTCGAAAAGCATTTGCCGTTTGAATTCATCAAGATCAATAATGAACCCGATGGCAATTTCCCTAATGGCGTACCAAACCCAATCTTGGAAGAAAACCGCGAGGCTACGGCAAAAGTGGTTCGTGAAAATAAAGCCGATGTCGGGATTGCCTGGGATGGTGACTTTGATCGTTGCTTCATGTTCGATGAAAAGGGCAGCTTCATTGAAGGCTATTTCATGGTTGGCTTTTTGGCAAAAGCCTTTTTGCAAAAAACGGCGGGAGCTAAGATCATCTATGATCCACGCCTCGTTTGGAACACGATTGAACTCGTCGAAGAAGCTGGCGGGACACCGGTTATGTGCAAGAGCGGACACGCTTTCATCAAAGATCGCATGAGAAATGAAGATGCGGTTTATGGCGGTGAAATGTCGGCACATCACTATTTTAAAGACTTTTCTTTCTGCGATAGCGGCATGATTCCATGGCTTTTGGTCTTGGAACTGGTATCAAGAGCTGGAAAACCATTGTCGAGCTTGATGCAAGAACGCATGGAAAGATTCCCTATCAGTGGCGAAATCAATAGTACTGTCAAGGATGCGCCAGCAGTCATGAAACTCATAGAAGAAAAATACACTGCCGGTGGCAATGTGACAAAGGTCGATGGCCTGAGCATCGAATACCCTCAGTGGCGCTTTAATCTGCGCTTATCCAACACGGAACCGGTTATTCGTCTCAATGTGGAAACACGCGGCGACCAGGAACTCCTCAAAGAAAAAACGGATGAATTATTGGCGCTGATTCGCGCTTAACGAAGGAGACGGAATAGCTTTATGCAGAAGATACGCAAAGCGATTATACCGGCAGCGGGACTTGGCACACGTTTTTTGCCGGCCACGAAGGCACAGCCCAAGGAAATGCTGCCAATCGTCGATAAACCGGCAATCCAGTTTATCGTCGAAGAGGCAATCGCCGCTGGAATCGAAGAAATTCTCATCATCACGGGACGAAACAAGCGATCCATTGAGGATCATTTTGACCGGTCGGTTGAGCTTGAGTTGCAGCTCAAGTCACAGGGCAAATACGAGATGCTTGGCATGGTTGAAGAAATCTCAAATATCACCATTCATTTCATTCGTCAAAAAGAAGCAAAGGGTCTTGGTCATGCCGTGCTTTGCGCTAAACAATTTGTCGGCAATGAACCGTTCGCTGTCATGCTAGGCGATGATATTGTCGATGCCAAAGTGCCTTGCCTAGCACAGCTTATTGATGTTTACGAGGACCTTGGGGGCAGTGTGCTCGGTGTGCAGCAGGTGGAAAAAAGCCAGGTCAAAAATTACGGAATTGTCGATGGAAAGCCTATAAAACCAAATGTATGGCAGGCGATGACCTTGGTCGAAAAGCCATCGGTTGAAGACGCACCGTCCAATCTGGCAGTTCTTGGCCGTTATGTGCTGATGCCGGAGATTTTTGATATTATCGAGCATACGGCTCCTGGTCGTGGCGGTGAAATCCAGCTGACCGATGCCATTTGTGAACTGGCAGCCAAACAGCCGGTCTATGCCTATAATTTTTTTGGCCGCCGCTATGATATCGGTGATAAAGAAGGATTCTTAGAGGCTACGATTGAATATGCCTTGAAACGACCAGAGCTCCGTGACCGTTTTATGGCGTATATGCTGCGTACAATCGGTCCGATGCTGGAACGCGAGAAACAGGAAGATAAATAAATATAGGGTAAAATGTTTGAATGATGGCTGCCCGGCTTAACAGCTGGGCAGCTAAGTGTTATAATAAATAGGTATATCGGCTTATTGGGTATGCACAGTAAATTGCGAAATGAGGGTGTTGAAGACATGAGTTTAAAAATGAAATCGGGCTTTACCTTTGATTATGATAATTTGTTCGGGGACGGCAAGGTTACGGCAGAAGATATAGCGGCATTTGGGCCAAAGCTTGAAGAAGCGAAAGCTGCGATCAAGACTATGCGCAGCCAAGGGATTATCCGGGAGCATCTATCTAAAGATGGCACGCCGGAAAAAGTCTTGTTCAGTGAACTTCCGTACATCGAAGAAGGCAATTTGAATTCGCCAAAATCGATTGGTCGTTTGCATGATTTGTCAAAATCCGTAAAAAATCGTGTGGATGCTGTGGTTTCGCTTGGTATCGGTGGATCATACCTTGGCAATCGCGTATTGTTCGATGTCCATTGCGGTGAGTTTTGGAACAGTAAATCCTTAGAAGAACGTGACGGTTTCCCGCAGGTTTATTTCAGCGGCAACAACATCGATGCACGCCGTACGAAAGACTTGATCGATCATCTCGGTGCTGAAGCTAAAATTGCTGCAATGCACAAAAAATCACCATATCGCGTGCTCTTGATTGTCATTTCAAAATCAGGCGGTACTTTAGATACCATGTCGAATTTCATGGTCATCTATGATGCATTGAAGAAGAATCCGGATCTTGAAGTTGAAGTTGCAGCTGTGACCGATCCAAACGAAGAAAAACCGACTTTGCTCAAAAAATTGGCAACCGAACAAAAATGGCCTACATACAGCGTACCAGACGGTGTTGGCGGACGCTTCACGGTCTTTTGCGATGTTGGGCTGACTATGGCTGCTTGCATCGGCTTTGATATCGAAGCTTTCCTCGCAGGGGCAAAAGATATGGATAAAGCCTGCCAAAGCGATGATATTTGGGAAAATCCGGCACTTTTGAATGCCGCTTTGAAATACATTGCAGCAGAAAAATATGGCCGTGATATCGAAGTCATGATGCCATATGCAGATTATTTGAAATCTGTAGCAGAATGGTATGTCCAGCTCTTGGCCGAATCTTTAGGCAAACAGTTCAATAAAGAAGGCGAAGAAGTCTGCTATGGCCGTACGCCGGTCGTTGCTGTCGGAACTACTGACATGCACGCACAGACACAGCAACATCAAGAAGGTAAGCTCAATAAGGTCGTGCAGTTCATTCGCGTCGAAAAATGGGAAAACGATTTGAAAATTCCGGATGTATTCCCTTCCGCTCAGAATCTGTCGGATATTTCCGGTCTTATGATGAGCCAAGCACTTGAAGTCGCACGTCAGTCCAATGCGGATGCGTTGGCAGCAAACCATCGTTTCAGTGCACTCTTCAGCTTACCGGAACTCACGCCATATCACTTAGGTGAGCTTTTGTATCTGCTCGCTATGTCGATTGCTTATGAAGGTGAATTTGCTAACGTTGATGCCTTCAACCAGCCGGGCGTAGAAGCTTATAAAAATATCATGGGACCTCGTTTGCAGGCACTCAAAAAATAATAAAGAGAAAGACCTCCTAATTAAAGGGAGGTCTCCTTTTTATAGTAAAAATACAGAAAATTCTTAAAAAGAGGCATGGCTATGCTGGTAAAATGGTTAGAGCTTTTGAGAAAACGATATGTTGTTTTGTTGATTTTTTTAGCAGCAGTTTTTTTCCTGTTCTTTCTGCCTGTGTGGCAGCGTGAGGGGCAAAGTGAGGCTACGCCGCTGGAAGAAAAGCTGCCGGAAGAAAAAATAGGAAAACCCCAAAAACATGCAGATGTATTTTTGCCTGTAAAAGAATTTGGGAAATTACATGATCCTTTTCTTTTGCGGAAAAAAACAGCGACAGTTGAGCAAGTGTCGGAGACTGTTCAACAAAGTCCGGAAGCAGATCCTGCAACGAGTGAAAAAATTTCTTTGGTCGGTATCCTGCGGAATGGAGACAAAGCCAAAGCCATGATTCAAGTTGGCGAAAATATGGTTTCGGTCGAAGCTGGCAGCCGTGTTGCGGGATATGAGGTGATTTCTATTGGTGAGCAAGAGGTTTTTTTAGATGGACACGCTGGAAAACGGATTTTGAGCTTTGCTAAGCACTGAAAATCGAATCGATAGGCGGCGGAAAAATGAAACAGATGTTGCGGATTTTTTGTATGATATGGCTGTTCTTTCTTTTTTTCATACAGATTGGGGAAGCCTCTGTATCGTTGGATATTCGAAATGGAGATTTGCGTGAAGTCTTGTTTTCATTGGCAGACCTAAGCGGTAAAAACATAGTCCTTGATGATTCGGTTCAAGGGAAGATCAGTTTGAAACTTGATTCTGTTGAAGTTGAAGACGCATTGGATTTGATAAGTAGGCTTAAAGACCTATCGTGTGAAGAACACATGGGTTCTTTTATCATAGCAGATAAGCGGCGAATGGAAAGGAATTTCAGCGAAATGCACAGTTTTCCTGTACATTTCGCCGATTCTGAAACATTGGAAAAAACTCTGGATTTAATGCTCGATGAGGCAGGAATTAGCGAAAAAAAGACGAATAGTAAAAGTGGTACTAAAGTAAACGGGACTAAAGCCCTGGATGGTAAAGACGAAGGTCTCTTACCGGAAACGCCAAAAAACAGGAAACGTTTTTATTTTGATCAAGCAGCAAACCGGTTGTTTTTTTATGGAACAGAAGCCGAGACAGTTCTTGTGGATGAGGTCATTAAGGCGATGGATGTTCCGGAAAAGCAGGTTTCGCTTGAAGCCCGCGTTGTTGCGATCCAGAAAGACGCCGCCAAAAAACTTGGCGTGGAGTGGCAATGGTCTAAGTTACCGCAGTATCCAGAGTATTCGACGACATATGAATCAGTAAAGCATAGTGTGGAAAATGCCGATGGCAGTCATACGACTGTTACGGAGGATGTCCCAAAGACGACAATCCAAAGGAGTTGGCAAAATGCGGGCACTGTTCCTGGAATCTTGCAGTTTGGACATGGCCCGGAAGGGCATCCGTTTGAATTTTACTATGCAGCCGAACTAAGTGCTCTTGTAAACGAAGGCCGGGCGACAGTATTAGCCAGACCGAACATCATGACTATTCAAGGAAGAGAAGCGGTCATAAATATCGGTGGAGAAGTTCCGGTGCCAAAGACATCGACAACTAACGCCACTACGACGACTTCAATCGAGTACCGTGAAGCCGGCATAATCCTGCGGTATACGCCGCGGGTCAATGATGATGGCTATATCACGGCGACTGTTCATACAGAGGTGAGTTCACCTTTATACGTGGAAGAGCTTAAGGCATATCGTTTCCAAAAACGTTCGGCCGATACGACGGTTCGCCTCAAAGATGGCGAGACTATGGTCATTGGCGGATTGATTGGCAGTGAGGAGGCAAAATCGCTTAGCAAGGTTCCTTTTTTGGGGGATTTGCCGATTTTGGGTCGCTTTTTTCGCAGTGAACAAAACAGTAAGACGGAGTCGGAAATCATGATATTTTTGACAGCAAGGGTTGTACCGTGACAGGGAGGAGAAAGCAAGAAATGGCAATAAAGATTTTGATAGCTGATGATCATGCATTACTGAGACAGGGAATAAGCAAGGTACTGAATTTTGAAGCCGATTTTGAGGTTATAGGGGAAGCCTCGGATGGACAGGAAGCATTGGCAAGAACGCTCGTGTTGCAGCCGGATATCGTGCTTTTGGACCTTAATATGCCGGTTTTAAACGGGCTTGAGGTTACAAGACAATTGAAAGTCGCACGCTCGAAAGCAAAAATCATTGTACTTACAATCAACGACAGCGATAATTATGTGCTGGAATTACTCAAAAGCGGGGCCATGGGGTATCTGCTCAAAGATGTAGAGCCTTCGATGCTCATTCAGGCAATTCGCAGCGTACATGAAGGCAATGCGTTTGTTTATCCTAAATTATCCGAGCGGTTGTTCGGCGGCGTCTCAAAAGAGGATGATCTCAATGAAAAAGCCCGGGAGATTTGGAATAAGATTCGTTCTGAACGCTTGACACGCCGTGAACAGGATGTTCTTGGCTGCATAGCTAAAGGTTTTAGCAATCATGATATAGCACAAGCGTTATTTGTCAGTGAAAAGACAGTCAAGAATCATTTGACGAATATTTTCCGCAAGCTTAATGTTACCGATCGGACGCAGGCACTTATTTATGTGTTGAAGAATAAAATTCTGACTTTGGAATAATATTTAAAGATAATACATAAGATATTCGTTATAATTGATAAGATTATTATTTATAAATTTTGGCTGCCGCTATGTTTGCGGCAGTTTTTTATTTTCATCTGTTAATGGGGAGTGTATAATGGTGAGGTGAGTTTTCCTTTTGGGATAAATTTATGGAAAAATTTTGTCGAATACTATATAATAGACGTAAAAGTGAATTGCATTCGTATTTGATCAAGATTCACTCTGAAAAACAGATATTTGGCAAGAGAGGTGAACTTGTGTATCCGATAAATCTTGATTTGAAAAACCGCCTTTGTGCTGTACTTGGCGGAGGGAATGTTGCGCTGCGCAAGGTGAAGACCCTTTTGGCAGCAGAAGCTCGCATTACAGTGATTGCACCTGTGCTCACCGGTGATTTGGCTCACTTAGCTGAAATAGGACGTGTCAATTGGCTGGGGAAAAAATATGAAGCCGGTGATTTGCGAGGCTTTTTTTTGGTGATCTGTGCGACGAATAATTCGCAGACCAATATCAAGGCTGCTATTGAAGCCAAACGTGAGAGCGCACTGGTCAATGTAGTGGAGCCGTCACATCTCAGTGATTTTACGGTTCCGGCGCAGGTGAGGCGCGGTGATTTGCTACTTACGGTTTCAACTGGCGGGAAGAGCCCGGCGTTAGCCCGGCAGCTGCGGCGTGAGCTGGAAAAAGATTTTGGCGATACATATGGAGCATGGTTAGAACAGCTCGCCCTCTTGCGAAAAGAAATGAGGTCACGGCTTGAAAGCAGCCACGACCGGGAAATGTTTTGGCGGCAGGCATTGGATGCCGAGGTGCTAGAGTTGGTTAAGCGGGGAGAGCTTAAGAAAGCGGAGGCAAAGATTAGAGATGCAATTGGTAGTTTTGGGTCTGAATCATAAAACAGCTCCGGTTGAGGTTCGGGAAAGGTTTTCTATTTCTGCGGATCGTATCAGCCAGGGGCTCAGACACTTGGAAGATTATGCGGCGATTGATGAGGCGGTGGTCCTTTCGACCTGCAACCGCAGTGAAATGTATGCGGCCGTGGAAGAAGATTCGGAGGAGCTGCAGACACTCAAGCAGTTTTTATTTGATTTGGCGGGAAATGAAGAGTCGATTGATGACTATCTTTATTGCTATACGGGAGAAGCCTGTATACGCCATCTGTTTGAGGTTGCCTCGAGTCTTGATTCTTTGGTACTGGGCGAGGGGCAAATCCTAAGCCAAGTAAAAAAGGCGTATGCAATTGCTCGTGAGAGCGGTACGACCAGTACGGTATTAAACACATTGTTTCATCGGGCGATTGCTGTGGGTAAAAGAGTCCGTACGGATACGCGCATAGCTTTTAAGCCGGTTTCGGTCAGTTATGCGGCAGTGGAACTGGCTCGTAAGATGTTCGGTGTTTTGGCGGATTCGAATGTGCTGGTATTTGGCGCCGGTCAAATGGCCGAGCTTACAGTGCAGCATCTTGTTTCAAAGGGGATAAAGAAGATCTATGTGGCAAACCGCAGCTTGCCAAAAGCCAAGATTTTGGCGGATAAGTTTGGCGGAGAAGCCGTTCCTTTGGCCGAAGCCTATAAGTTAGCAGTCGATGTCGATGTTGTCGTAACTTCGACGGGAGCGCCGCATTATGTGATAAAACCATGGGAGACCCAGCAGCTTATGACACGCCGCAAGGGTCGGCCTTTGGTGTTTGTCGATATTGCTGTGCCTCGTGACGTCGATCCGGATGTAGCGGAAATCAAAGGCGTACAGCTTTATAACATTGATGATCTCGAGGCAGTTGTCGGGCGCAATGTGAAAGAACGAGAAAATGAAGCGGCTGAGGCTGTTGTGATCGTCAATGAGGAAGTGGACGCCTTGGTAGAAAAGTTTCGCTACTTGTCCTTCCGTCCGGTCATGGCACTGCTTTCAGACAAAGCGGAACGCATACGCTGTCGCGAGCTCAAACGGGCGATGACCAAACTGCCGGACATCACCGCGGATGAGCGCAGAGCTATCGAACATATGACGAAGATGATCGTGCGCAAGCTTTTGCGTGAGCCGATGGTCAAAATCAATGGTTCAGCCGGAACGACGCAGGAAAAATTCTATGTGGAAGCGATGCGGAGTTTATTTAAATTAGATACATTAAGGGAGCACGAGACAAGTGAGGAAAAAGATGATTATCGGTACGCGCAGCAGTAAGCTGGCGCTTTGGCAGGCAGAATACATTGCGGATTGTCTGCAAAAACAATATCCTGATCTTGTCGTTGAGCTCAAACATATAGCGACGACTGGTGATAAGATCCTTGATACGCCGCTCGCTAAAATCGGCGGTAAGGGGCTTTTCACGAAAGAGCTTGAAACGGAAATGCTGGCTGGCGATATCGATATTGCCGTGCATAGCTTAAAGGACATGCCGACGCAGATTCCGGAAGGCTTGACGCTGGCGGTTATTACTGAACGCTTTGATCCGGGGGATTGTTTGGTGAGCAATGTGTATCAAAGTCTTGCCGAACTGCCGCAAGGCGCCAGAGTCGGAACCTCGAGCCTTCGCCGCAAGGCGCAGCTTTTGCATGTTCGTCCGGATTTGACGATTCTTGATCTTCGCGGCAATGTAAATACGCGACTGCGAAAACTTGATGCTGGTGAGTATGATGTAATCATTTTGGCGGCAGCGGGGCTTAAACGCCTTGGTTTTGGCGATCGTATCAAAGAGACTATCGATCCGGCGCTCTGTTTACCGGCTGTCGGGCAAGGCGCCTTGGCGATTGAGGCGAGAGCTGATGATGAGGAAATACTGGAATGCATCAAATTTTTACAAGATGAGGCTACCCGGCAGTCTGCAGCTGCTGAACGGGCATTTTTGGCGGCAGTTGAAGGCGGATGCCAGGTCCCTGTCGGGGTCTATGCGCGAAAACAGGCAAATGGCAGTCTTCAAGTGACAGCGGTCATTGCCTCGGTGGATGGCAAGACTCTGCTTCGTGATGAGCTGACGGGTGATGCGGCTGAAGCGACTAAGCTTGGACAGACGCTGGCAAAAAAATTGTTGGCAGCTGGCGGCCTTGCCATTATGCAAGACATCGGACTTTTGCTCGATAAATAAAACAGCAATGGGGCTGCTCGCCAGCCTCATTTTTGCTTGCCGTTGAAAATGCAGAGTGTCGTCTATAAACGGACAGCGCTATAGGTTTATGCTTTTTTTAGAGATAGAGGAGGAAGATTTATGTCAGGTATCGTGTATTTAGTGGGAGCGGGTCCGGGAGACTATCGCTTGATCAGTGTCAAAGCTTGTGATTGCTTGAAAAAAGCGGATACGGTTGTTTATGATCGTTTAGCCGATGAACGCATTCTTTCGTATGCGCCAAAGAATGCAGAATATATTTATGTGGGGAAGGCTTCGAGCCAGCACACGATGCGGCAGGAAGATATCAATCAGCTGCTGGTTGACAAAGCGAAAGAAGGCAAGGTTGTCGTTCGTCTTAAAGGCGGCGATCCGTTCGTTTTTGGCCGTGGCGGTGAAGAAGCTCTCCTCTTGCTGGAAAACAAATTGCCGTTTGAAATCGTGCCAGGCATTACGTCGGCGATATCGGTACCGGCTTATGCTGGGATTCCGGTCACGCATCGCGCGGTAGCGACATCGTTTGCTGTTATCACCGGCCATGAAGATCCCACAAAGGGCGAATCCAACATGCGCTGGGACAAACTGTCTACCGGGGTCGATACCTTGGTTTTCTTGATGGGTGTCGGCAATTTGCCGCACATCACGAGTAAACTCATCGAAAACGGACGTGCGGCAGATACTCCGGCAGCCGTTATTCGCTGGGGGACGAAGCCAGAGCAGGAAGTTTTGGTGACGACGGTCGGCAAAGCGGCAGAAGATGTTGCCAAAGCCAAACTCAAACCACCAGCGATCTTTATTGTTGGTGAAGTGGTAAACCTCCGCGAAAAACTGGCTTGGTTCGATAATCGGCCACTCTTTGGCAAAAAAGTTTTGGTGACGAGGGCACGTGAACAGGCATCGAAGCTCACCGCAGCATTGGAAGAACTCGGCGCTGAGTGCATCGAATCTCCGTCTATCCGCATCGTTGAGCCACAAGATGGTTATGCCGCAATCGATGCTGCTATTGCATCTTTGGCGCAGTATGATTGGGTGATTTTCACGAGCACCAATGGGGTAGAACATTTCTTCGCTCGTCTGGAGCAAAAAGGAATGGATACACGCAGCCTAGGTACGGCAAAAATTGCGGCAATCGGCGTGGCGACGGCAAATCAGCTCAAAGAGCATGGTGTATTGGCCGATCGGATTCCGGCAGAATTCAGAGCGGAAGGTATCCTTGAAGTACTGAAAGATGATATCAAGGCGGGCATGAAGGTTCTTATTCCAAGAGCGCAAGAAGCGCGTGAAGTACTGCCTGAAAAGCTTCGTGAACTCGGCGCCGTAGTTGAAGTCGCTCCGGTTTATCAGACGATTGCAGGCGAGGCTGATGCGTCGGTGGTAAAAGAGCTGCTTGAGACGGGCAAACTCGACTTGGTGACGTTTACGAGTTCTTCAACTGTCAGCAATCTGCTCAAGATCATCGGGGGCGATGCCAAGCTTTTAGCAAATGTCAAAAAAGCCTGCATTGGCCCGATTACAGCAAAGACCTGTCAGGACCTGGCGATTGAACCAGACGTTATTGCTGAAGAATATACCATTCACGGACTTGTCGAAGCCATTGAAAAAATGAGCCTTTAAGATAAACGCTGGCTAAAAATTGGATTTTATGTGTAATTCATTATAATACAGGAGATGTTGAATCATGATCGATCAAAAATTGCGTCCGCGCCGTATGCGGATTTCAGAAGCTGTCCGCAGTATGGTGCGTGAAACACAGCTTTCAGCTAAGGATTTTGTTTATCCGATCTTTGTTGTGGCAGGTGAAAATGTAAAGGAAGAAATCCCGAGCATGCCAGGCTGCTATCATTTATCGGTGGACAATGCGGTTGCTTTGTCTAAGGAAATCTATGAGCTGGGAATTCCGGCAGTAGAGGTTTTTGGCTTGCCTGAATATAAAGATGAACTCGGATCGAGTGCCTGGGATATGACAAGCCCGGTGCAAAAAGCGATGCAGGCAATCAAAGCGGCTTTGCCGAAGCTTACGATCATCGGCGACGTCTGCCTTTGCCAGTACACAACACATGGACACTGCGGACAACTCGTCGGTGAATATGTCGATAATGATAAGACGCTGCCTCTTCTTGCTAAAGTTGCAGTGAGTCAGGCTAAGGCTGGTGCCGATATCATTGCGCCATCTGATATGATGGATGGACGTGTTGCGGCAATCCGTGAAGCGCTTGATAAAGAGGGATTCATCAACGTATCGATCATGTCCTATGCAGTCAAATATGCATCGGCTTATTATGGTCCGTTCCGCGATGCGGCAGATTCTAGACCGCAGTTTGGCGATCGCCGTTCTTATCAGATGGATCCTGCCAATCGCCATGAGGCCATGAAGGAAGTTGAGCTTGATATAGCAGAAGGCGCAGATATCATCATGGTCAAACCAGCGCTGTCGTATCTTGATATCGTGCGTGAAGTCCGTGACCGCATCAACCATCCAGTCGCTGTATATAACGTCAGCGGTGAATATGCGATGGTCAAGGCAGCTGCGGCCAATGGCTGGATCGATGAAAAACGCATCGTCCTTGAAACCCTGACCAGCATGAAACGCGCTGGAGCGGATATCATCATCACCTATCATGCGATTGATGCCGTCAAGTGGTTGCTTGAAGACGAATAAGCAGTTAAGAAGGGTTTTAGGAGGATCAGAAATGCTCAATTTAGAAAAATCCAATGCTGCATTTGAAGCAGCAAAAAAACTGATGCCGGGAGGCGTAAACAGCCCGGTTCGTTCTTATCGTAATATGGACTGTCCACCGCCGTTCATCGCAAGGGCAGAAGGCAGCAAAATCTATGATATCGATGGCAATGAATACATTGATTACATCGGTTCATGGGGGCCGATGGTCGTCGGGCATGCGCATCCGCGGGTGGTCAAGGCATTGCAAGAAGCTGCGACTCGCGGCACAAGCTATGGCGCACCGACGCTTCTGGAATCAGAATTGGCAGAGCTTGTCATGAGCATCATGCCATCGATCGAAGTCATCCGTATGGTCAATTCCGGCACGGAAGCGACCATGAGTGCTTTGCGCTTGGCCCGTGGTTATACAGGCCGGGAAAAAATCGTTAAATTCATCGGCTGTTACCATGGACATAGTGACAGCCTTCTAGTTAAGGCGGGGTCTGGCCTGGCTACCTTTGGCGTTCCGGACAGTCCGGGCGTAACGGAAGGGGTAGCTAAAGATACGATTACTGTGCCGTATAATGATGTGGCGGCGATTCGTGAAGTGATGGAAAAACAAGGCGAAGAAATCGCGGCAATTATCGTTGAGCCGGTAGCTGGCAATATGGGCCTTGTTTTACCGAAACAAGGGTATTTGGCTGAGCTTCGCGAGCTTACAGAAAAATATGGAACTTTGTTGATCTTTGACGAAGTCATGTGTGGATTCCGTGCGTCTTTGGGCGGAGCTCAGGCAGCTTATGGCATTCGCCCGGATTTGACCTGCCTTGGGAAAATCATCGGTGGCGGTCTTCCTGTGGCAGCCTATGGCGGCAGACGTGAAATCATGCAGCAAGTCTCGCCAGCTGGTCCGGTTTACCAGGCGGGAACGCTCAGTGGTAATCCACTGGCGATGACGGCAGGTATCGAAACATTGAAAATCATGACGGAAGAACCACCAATTGATGAAGATGAACCGGAAGCTGCGCAGCCGGATTACAGTCGCCAGCTGACAATCAAGACCAAGACCATCGTGCTTGGCTTGCAGGCAGCTGCGAAAAAAGCCGGAGTCAAAGTACAGCTTCATCAAGCGGGCTCGATGTTCGGGCTTTTCTTCAATGAGAATGATGTGTATGATTACGACACTTCGGCAGCGTCCAATCAGGCAGCGTTCAAGGTTTACTTCCTCTCGATGCTCGAGCAGGGTATCTATACAGCTCCGTCCCAGTTTGAAACACTCTTTGTTTCCGGGGCGCATAGCGATGCAGATATCAAGAAGACTTTGGCTGCGGCTGAAATCGCATTTGGCAAAGTGGCAGAGTTTTTGCGTAAATAAAAATAGCGTCAAAAAAGGCAGGAAAGCATAGGCTTTCCTGCCTTTTTTGACGCCGACAACGCATGTGATTACATGTTTGTCAGCAGGATTTTCAGGGCAATGCGTTTTTCCACTGAAAGTTCACTGATCAGTTTGAGTAAATAAACATCAGTTTCATTGTCGCTGTCTTGCTGCTTGAAAAGAAGCTCCGCTTCATTTGTCAATTTGTCGAGATCTTCAATCTTTATATGCAAAGCATAGCAGATTTTTAAAACGTTATCGACAGCGGCACCGCCGACGGAACCGTTCAAAATCGATAGAAGCGTCGTATAAGGCATTTTGATCTGCTTGGCAAATTCTTTCAAATTGTATCCATGCGATTTTATCAGTGATTTAATATAGTCTTCTCGCGTCAAAATAGCATAGCCTCCTTTTTTCGAAATAGCACAGCATCTTCATATTATAGCAAACTCATGAAAGAATGCCTACTGGGGACACGAAAGAAAATTATAGATATATTTTCTTACAAAATTGTAGGAAAATTGGTCTTGCTATAGTTTTTAGATATTATTTAATAAATATAAGCTATTAATCGAATCGAACCCACTACATATAGTATACCATATACAGGTATACTGGAGAGATATGAATGAAAAAACAATACGAAAAACTATGATTAAATAAACAATATTCATATAATTCCGTATTGACTAATACTTAATAATATTATAATATAGGTAACAGAGATGAAATTTAGTATTTTTATGCGAACGTGAAACGAAAAATAGTGTTTTTATAAAAATAAAAACGGACGAGCGTTTTGTAGATGGGTGTTCGTGAAAATACTGGGTTTAAGCTTAGAGAGGAGGGGCTTAGTTCAATATATAATTCAATAATATTTGGATTTTTTAGAAAAATCTAAATACACAACACACTTCGATGATTTGCAAAATGAATATGAGGAGAAATGAAAAGATGACAAACGTGTTATTAGGGGAACTCATTGGATCGGCGGTCCTGATGGCTTTTGGGTGCGGGGTTGTAGCAAATGTATCTTTGAATAAATCTAAAGGGCTTGGTGGTGGTCCGATCGTTGTTTATACCGGTTGGGCATTCGCAGTTGTCCTTGGCGTAACGGCAGGTTTGGCTATTGGCAATACAGGCGATTTGAATACCGCAGTTACATTTTATAAGTATCTTATGGGTGTCTATGGGCTTAGTGAAGCACTTCAAATCATGGCAGTCCAACTCGTTGGCGGTATAATTGGCGGGGTTCTCGTGTATTTGGCATATTTGCCGCATTGGGGAGCAACGGAAGATACTTCGACTAAACTTGGCGTATTTTGTACGATTCCGGCAATTCGGTCTTATGGGGCGAATTTTCTTTGTGAATGTTTGGCCAGTATGTTCTTGTTCTTCACTTTTATCGCGCTTGGCTCCAAAAACGTTCTCGGACCTACGGGTTTTCCGGCTGGTTTTATGACGTATATGTGTGGTTTGGCGGTATGGGCGATCGGTTGTTCGTTCTGCGGACCTACTGGATATGCAGTCAACCCGGCTCGTGACCTTGGGCCTCGTATTGCGCATGCAATCTTGCCAATCAAGGGCAAAGGTGATTCGGATTGGTCATATGCTTGGGTTCCAATTTTAGGACCTTTAGCTGGCGGTGTGTTGGCGTATCTTTTGGCAATCGCATTCGGTATTCTTTAAGCTGAATTTTCAAAATACAAATTTTAATACGAATTGATTATAAATATTGTGATTAGGGAGTTGTTTTAACATGGATAAAAAATATGTAATGGCACTAGATGCAGGAACTACGAGCAATCGAGCAATTATTTTTGATGAAGAATCCAACATTGTGGCAATGGCACAGCGTGAATTCACGCAGTTCTTTCCAAAACCGGGCTGGGTTGAGCATGATGCTGAAGAAATATGGAGCACGCAAATCACAGTAGCGAAAGAAGCAATCGAAAGAGCGGGTATTCTGGAAAGCGATATCGCAGCAATTGGTATTACGAACCAACGAGAAACGGCAGTCGTATGGGAAAAATCCACTGGACGTCCTGTTTATAATGCGATTGTCTGGCAGTCCCGCCAAACCGTGGGCATCAGTAATGAACTCAAAAAACGCGGACTGGAAAAAGAATTCAAAGACAAAACAGGCTTAGTCATCGATGCGTATTTTTCGGGAACCAAAATCAAATGGATCCTTGACAATGTTGAAGGTGCTCGGGCTAAAGCGGAAAACGGCGAACTGCTTTTCGGCACAATTGACACATGGCTGTTATGGAAACTCAGTGCAGGAAAATTACATATAACGGATTATTCCAATGCATCGAGAACCTTGATCTATAATATCCGCGAACTCAAATGGGATGAACAGTTACTTTCGTATCTGGATATTCCGGCGAATATGCTGCCAGAAGTTCACAATTCAAGTGAAGTCTATGGCTATACCGATCCTGGTGTATTTGGTGCAATGGTACCTTTGGCTGGGGCTGCGGGAGATCAGCAGGCAGCTTTGTTCGGACAAAATTGCTTTGAACCTGGAATGGCTAAAAATACCTATGGTACAGGCTGTTTCATGTTGATGAATACGGGCGATAAGCTTTATGATTCGACGCATGGTTTGGTTACGACTATTGCCTGGGGCATTGATGGAAAAGTAAGTTATGCTCTTGAAGGCAGCGTATTTGTCGGTGGATCTTCCATCCAATGGTTGCGTGACGGGCTGCATATGATTGAAGCTGCGGCTGATTCAGAGTGGATCGCAAAAAAAGTCACGGATACAGACGGTGTTTATGTAGTACCGGCATTTGTTGGTCTTGGTGCACCGTACTGGGATATGGAAGCTCGCGGCACAATCATTGGCTTGACTCGCGGAACGAAAAAAGCGCATATTGTCAGAGCTACGCTTGACTCGATGGCATACCAGACCAGAGACGTGTTAAGCGCCATGGAAGAGGATTCTGAAATCCAGCTAAAAGCATTGAAAGTAGATGGCGGTGCTTGTGCGAACAATCTGATGATGCAGTTCCAGGCAGATATCTTGGGTGTTCCGGTAGAACGGCCGAAAGTAATCGAAACTACAGCACTCGGCGCAGCTTACTTAGCGGGATTGGCTGTAGGCGTTTGGAAAGATTATCCGGCATTATCAAAAAAATGGTCGCTTGATAATCGCTTCCAACCGGTTATGGAAGGCGAAAAGAGAGAAAAACTTTATCATGGTTGGCAAAGAGCAGTATCACATTCCATGCACTGGGTTGAGGAAGAAGATATTTGATAATCGGAATCTCATGAGGGCTGGAAAGAAAAACAAATAGATAGGGCAGGGATTCTCTGAGGCTGGATGCCAGGAGAATCCTTTACCTGTTGAGTGGCTTTAGCAAAGGAGATAGTTATGGAAAAGACACGAGTGGTTGTTATCGGTGGAGGCGCGACCGGCGTCGGTATCTTAAGGGATTTGGCGATGCGCGGTGTAGAAGTGCTTCTTTTAGAGAAACGGGATATGGTCAATGGAACGAGTTCTCGTTATCATGGACTTTTGCACAGTGGTGCCCGTTATGCAGTAAAAGATCAAGAAGCGGCAAGAGAATGTATCGAAGAGAATATCATCTTGCGTAAAATAGGAAAATCCTGTGTAGAGGCAACCGAGGGACTTTTTATCCGTTTGCCGGAAGACGATGCGGATTTTGAACGTAAATGGGTGGAAGGCTGCAAGAGCAGCGGTATTGAGGCGATTCCAATCACGCCGCAAGAAGCATGGCATATAGAACCAAACCTGTCAACAAAGATCATTTCAGCCTACAGGGTGCCGGATGCAGCAATCGATGGTTTTCGTATGGCCTGGCAAAATATTGATTCAGCTAAAAGATATGGCGGCAGAGTCAAGACATATACCGAAGTCAAACGGATACTTTCGAAAAATGGCAAAATAACAGGGGTTGAAGTAGAGGATTATTTCAGCAAAAAGACTTATGAAATCGAATGTGAAATGGTAGTCAACGCTGCCGGACCTTGGTCTGGTATGATTGCCGGGCTTGCCGGAATGGACGTTCATGTGCAGCCGGACAAGGGGACGTTAATTGCATTTAATCAGCGAATCAGCAGCCGTATTGTCAATCGCCTGCATGTGCCATCGGATGGGGATATTTTTGTCCCACATGGTTCGATTACGATTCTTGGCACGACGTCGATTGCCGTAGAAGACCCCGAAGATACTAGTTCCTCTCTGGCAGAAATCGAAAAACTTCTTCAAATCGGGGAAAAGACCTTTGAAAATCTTCGTCAATATCGCATCCTACGGGCTTTTGCCGGTTCAAGACCGCTTTATAGCGCCAGCGGTGGACAAGGTAGAGGGGCTTCTCGTGGGTTTGTGATTTTGGATCACGAAGAAGATGGTTTAGCAGGATTCATCACGATTACCGGTGGTAAAGTAACGACGTATCGTTTGATGGCAGAAAAATTGGCGGATCTTGTCTGTCAAAAGCTTCAGGTCAAAACGCCATGCCGGACGGCAGAGGAAGCGTTGGTTGAAGAAGTTTCTGAAACCGAAAAAGCGAAAGCAAGGCAGTATTTTCCGGCTTATGCAACGAATCTGACGGCGACGAGGCTTGGCCCGGAACGCTTTGCCAAGGTCGTTGAAAGTCTGGAACGCAATCCGGAAAAACGCCAGCTGGTCTGTGAATGTGAAAACGTGACATTGGCAGAAGTCGAAGAAGTCATCAAGGAAGGGACCTGTTATACCGTCAGTGATGTTCGTCGTAAAACGCGTATGGGAATGGGGACCTGTCAAGGGAATTTCTGTTCGTTGCGGAGCATGGGCGTTCTATCTCAATGCGGTGTAACTCCGGAAGCAAAAGAAACTTTGCCGCAAATTCGGGATTTCTTGCAAGCTCGCTGGAAAGGAATCAAACCGGTTCTTTGGGGCAATGCGTTGCGTGAAATAGAGATGACGCGCGGTATCTATGAATCAGCATTAAACATAAATGGGGGAAACGCAAATGAGTAAGACGGATGTGATTGTCATTGGCAGCGGTTTTGCCGGGCTGATGGCAGCAGCAGTCAGTGTGCAGCGGGGCAAAAAAGTAAAGATTCTCACCAATGGATCAGGTTCTTTTCCGCTCAATAGCGGTTTGATTGATATCATGGGATATCCAGACAGCCGACGAGCTTGTTCCAGTCCAAAAGCTGGGATTGATATTTTACCAGATACGCATCCGTACAAAAAAATCGGCAGTGAGGCCATTGCGGCAGCTATGGACTTTTTTATCAAACTGACGCAGGAAGAAGGTTATCCATATCAGGGCAGCTTGGCTGAGCAGCAGTGGGTGCCAACCGCATTGGGGACGATGAAGCCATCCGGTTTGGTTCCTAAAAGCATGCAAGGACAGTGCTGTTTTAGTGAAAAGGAGATTTTGGTCGCGGGTTTTAAGGAATTAAAAGACTATTATCCGGAAGTCATCATCGAAAATCTCAAGACTGTTTTAGGCACGGAAAAAAATTATACGGCCTGTGTTTTAGAAACAGAACTTGGCGGCGGACGAGATCTGACTACAGTCGACATCGCTCGCTGGCTTGAAACCGAAGCTGGTTTTGATAACTTTTGCCGCCAGATTCGCAGCAATTTGCCAAAAGACAGCGTCGTGATTTTGCCACCGGTATTTGGCACAAAACCTTCCTGTGATATTTTTGAACGGTTACAGCGAGAGCTTTCTTGCCGGTTTGTTGAATCGACAGGATTGCCACCTTCCCCTACAGGGCTTCGCCTGCAAAAAATGCTCCATGCCTATTTGCGCCGCCATCAAGTGGAAATTATCGAAAATGTAAAGGTTATGGGGTCTTTAACCGAAGGCCGACGCTGCACGGGCGTATTCGTTCGCAATGCTGCGCGCGAACAACTGCATGAGGCGGATGATTTTATTTTGGCGACGGGCGGTTTTTATGGCGGTGGTTTACAGATGCAAGTGTTTGGCGAAGTCAAAGAAACGATTTTTTCCGTACCAGTCAAATTTGCGGCAACTGAAGAAACTTGGGCAAATGAAGAGCTGATATCGGGCAGTCCACAGCTTTTTGCTAAGATCGGCATAGATACGGATGCTCGCCTCCGGCCAATCGGAACCGATGGCAAATGCCATTTGGAAAATGTATTTACAGCTGGGCGAAATCTCAGTGGTTATGATTTTTGTTATGAACAATCAGGGAATGGTGTGGCATTGGTGTCTGCTTATCAGGCTGCCATGTCAATATAGGGGGAAGTATTATGGGAATGTTAGAAGAAAATCCTAAGGCCAAATCGGACGCCTGCCTGGCTTGTACAGCCTGTATCACGACATGTCCAATCACTGCGGCAACGCAAGAATTCCGTGGACCTAAATTGATCGGACCAGCACAGGGAAGGCTTCATTTTGCTGAAGACGATGTGGAACCATCCATCGATTATTGTTCGAATTGCAAGAACTGTGATATATCGTGCCCATCAGGCATATCAGTTTCTACCTTGAATATGCTGCAACGAGGGGCTTATTATAGAAAGCATCGTCATCCACTGCGGGATAATATGCTCGCCCATAGTGAACGCATGATGAAATTGGCAAGGAAGATGCCTTTAGGTGTCTTTTTCGCAAACTTGGGGATGGAAATCGGCAGTAAAAGTGGGATGCTCAAGGCAATTGGAATCGCTGGCAAACGCACGATGCCTAAATTTGCCTCACAGTCATTTTTGCAGCGTTTTCGCAAATTAAAACAGACAGCTTATCCGGATAAAGTTGTTTTTTTTCCGGGTTGTTATATAAATGATAATGCACCGCAAGTTGGTATGGCATTTGTTGAAGTCATGCAGCGAAACCATTATGAAGTCATCGTCGATGAAAAATTTGTATGTTGTGGTTCGCCGCTTGTCGTCACTGGATATTTAGACGAAGCTGAAGAAAATGCGAGAAAAAATACAGAACGCCTTCGTTTTTGGCGTGAGCAGAAGTATCCGGTCATCACTTGCTGTACAAGTTGTTCATTGATGCTCAAGCAAGAGTATGAGGAATTATTTGGGCAAGAAGAAATGCATAAAAATGGGGAAAACATTTTTGATTCCTTTGAATTTTTGTGGAGCCTTAAAGAAAAAGGGCGTTTGGATACAAAGCTAAAGCCTTTGGCGAAATCGTATATATATCACGCACCTTGCCATTTGAGGGTGCAAGGTATCGGACTTCCGGCACTTGAACTGATGGCATTGATTCCGAAGCTTTCTGTAGAAAATGCAGATGCAGGCTGTTGCGGTATTTCAGGAAATTACGGTTTGAAAGAAGACAAATATGAGATTTCCATGAAGGTCGGAGAAGATTTGTTCAAGAGAATCGAAGGGTCTTCCTCCGAGGCGGTTCTTTCTGATTGCGGGACTTGTCGTATGCAGATTGAGCATGGCACGACAAAAAAAGCTTTTCATCCAATGGAACTTTTAGCAGCGGCATATCGCTGATTATGTTTTATTTTGATTTTGCGAATCCGGGCATGGTATAATATTTAAAAAGATTGTTCAAGTAGATATGGCATGAGGTCGGCGAAACTTCTGAAAATCTTTTGCGGCGAATCGAGTCTTATGGCAAATCATACAGCAGCCATGAAAAGAAGGAGATTTTTGCATGAAAAAAGCATATGTATTGGCTTTGGATGCGGGGACTGTCAAGAACCGGGCGGTTATTTTCGATCAGGACTCCAAGATCGTAGCGGTGGCTCAAAAGGACATCGGTACATTTCATCCACAGCCGGGCTGGGTGGAGCAAGATGCTGAAGAAATTTGGAGCACACAGCTTTTTGTCGCTCAGGAAGCAATACGCAAATCAGGATTAAACAAAGAGGATATCACGGCAATCGGAATCACAAATCAAAGAGAAACAACTATTGTATGGGATAAAGAAACCGGCAGGCCAATCTACAATGCAATCAGTTGGCAGTCGCGTCAGTCGGAGGACATTTGCAAGGATTTGCGAAGTCAAGGTTTGGAAGAAGAGTATCGACAAAAAACATCCTTAGTCATCAATTCATATTTTTCCGGGACCAAGATTCGCTGGATTCTCGATCATGTCCCGGGAGCCAAGGAGCGCGCCAAAAAAGGGGAGCTCCTTTTTGGCACCGTGGATACCTGGATCATATGGAAACTCAGTGGCGGACGGACGTTCATTACGGATTATTCGAATGCTTCTCGGACGATGCTTTATAATCTGCGCAAGCTTCATTGGGATCGAGATCTTATCCAATATCTAGATATTCCCCTGTGCATGCTGCCAAAGGTTTGTTCGTCTAGCGAGGTCTACGGATATACGGATCCGGCTGTTTTTGGCATCAAGCTGCCAATTGCAGGAGCGGCTGGCAACCAGCAGGCAGACTTGTTTGGACAATGCTGTTTTAAGCCGGGAACGGCAAAAAATACGTATGGTGAAGGTTCATTTTTTCTCATGAACACGGGCAATAAGTTCTGTACATCGAACAATGGACTCCTTACGACGATTGCCTGGGGTGTTGGCGGCGAAGTTACATATGCGCTTGAAGGCAGTATCTTCATTGCCGGAGCGGCGATTCAATGGCTAAAGACAGGTCTGGGGATTTTGGACACGTTGGCAGAATCTGAATGGCTGGCGAAAAAAGTCGGCGATACCGGTGGCGTCTATTTTGTCCCGGCATTTCGGGGTCTAAGTGCACCTTATTGGGATATGCAGACGAGCGGCATGATCATCGGTCTTAAAAATGATACATCCAAATCGCATATTGTCCGGGCGGCGCTCGCCGCAATGGCATATCAAGTACGAGATGTATTAGAGGCGATATCTTCGGATACGGGTCTTCAGATGGAAACCCTGAAAGTCGATGGCGGTGCGAGCAATAATAATCTTTTGATGCAGTTCCAGGCAGATGTTTTGGGACTTCCTATCAAAAGGTCGCGGATAAGAGAGACAACCGCTTTGGGTGCCGCTTATTTAGCCGGACTTGCCGTCGGTGTTTGGCAGAGTACGGAAGAACTCGAGCAAAAGTGGCAGCAAGATGCTTCTTTTGTACCGGAGATGGATGAAGCTGAGCGCGAAGAGTATTATAGTGGCTGGCAAAATGCGGTATCGCATGTCATGAGTTGGGTGGACAAAGATCAATAAAGAATAGATTGAATTTAGCTTCTGCTATGGAATGGCTAAATAGAGTGCATTTTCTAAACAGAAGATGCACTTTTTCGTTTACTTTGCCCGTGCTTTTATGTTTTTTAGGGACACCCTTTATCTTGAGAAAGTTGGCATAGGCTTGCATTAGGTAATATGAGGGCTTAATCTAGGAATTTTATGGTAATTATAGAATTGACAAATATGGTAATTATTTTATAATGAATACAGAATATAATATGATGCATGTGCCGATTTAGAGATTTAGCTTGGTAAGTAAATAATGACTGGCAAACTTATTGAAAAATAAGGACGCAAAACTTCGGGTCTAACGATTTATCTATGATTGCCGGGTTGCAAGTGAATATTGCAGCTCGGTATTTTTGTGCCTAAAAAGTTCGGTTACGGTTTATATAGAATGGTCTATTTGTTGGAGGGATATTATGAAAAAAAGAAATATCTGGAAGTCACCTATTTGCATTTGTTTAGGAATTTTCTTTGCACAGCCACATGTATATGCCGATAGCGCAATAAGTGTCCCACGTGACGCAAAATCTGTTATAGAACAGGCACTTAATGATCTGGCAAAAACAGCACAAGAAAAAAGAGGAATTCTTTATAAAAACCAGGCAGCTGATTATGTACAGTCTGCATATAAATATAAAGAGGAAGCTCAGTCTATGCTGGACGAGGCTGTTAAGCGACGCCAAGCGGCAGAGGCAGCCTATCAAGATGCTGGTGCAAAACGTGAAGCAGCAGAGGCAGATTTGCAGGAAGCGCAGGCGTCTTATCAGGAATCAACAGAAGAAGTTCAGGCTGCTTATGATGCGGCAGATCAGGCTTATCAGGAGGCTGATGCGCTTTTGCAGGCATCTTATGCAGAAGAGGCAAAAATCCAACAAATGGTCGATGAAGCCAATCGTACCGGTAGAGAAATACAAGGCGATCCGGCAGACTATATTGTGGACTGGGCAAAGGTTCCTGCAGCTAGAGCAAGAGCTGATGCGTTGAGGTCTGATGCTGATTCGATGCAGCAAAATCTTAATGCATCGGGAGATTACCTCAATTTTATGACAAATGCTTTTTGGCAAATTAATGGAAAATGGAATGGTGCCAAACAGGATGTTATCTATGCGAAAAAAGCAGAAAATGATGCAACAGATAATAAGAAAAAAGCAGAGCAAAATTTAAATAAAGCATTAGAAAACCAGGAAAATTTACTAGATAAATTGGCACATCCAGCGGCAATGCAGGTTTACTCGCGCGGAGCTGAGTTTTACAGCTGGAAAGATTCTGTGGGAAACAAGGGACAAGAACTTGTTTTGCCATTTTATTATGGGTATGAAGCACCAAAAAATCAGTATAGTTATGGAGTATATACTTCAGTAGCTTTTGCCGACCATTCAGCAGGAACTGCCGGAGGCAGTATGGAGACGCTTACCGATACTACAATCCATATGACAAAGCGATCCCAAAAAGAAAAATTTACGACAGAATACCTCATGCAGCTTAATTTGCCAACGGGAAAAAATAAATTGAGCACATCGGGGGTGAATTCACGTATGAGTGATGATTTAGTCGGTGTGGACTCTTTTGGGAAAGGGTGGCAATTTCAACCTGGCATACAAACAAGTTGGAAGAATGGAGAGCTCGATAAATGGACCGTTGGAACCAGTTATTTGTATAGCGAGGCCTATAATCAAACTTTTAACATATTGCATCCTGGCTATGAGTGGGCTAAATGGCTTCGTTATCAACATGCAGAAGAAAAATGGCAGCTTGTTTCAGAAATTCAACATATAAACTATGGAAAATCAACTGTTTCTAATGGTGCTGCCTATGAGCTTAGTGACGGCTGGAAGTATCGTTTGACCTATAACCGCAGTCTCGATGAAAAAAGGAATCTTTTATTGTATTATTGGCGGGAAAATGGTGGAAATAACGATGCAGGAGCGGCGACGAGCAATGGGGCCGTCAATTATTATGGGGCACAATGGAGCCGTAAGCTCAATGCAAAGCGGACACTTCGTTTTGGTTTTGATATAATGAGTACAAACGCGAGTCGGTATGCAGGAATGGATACTTCAGAAAATCATTATAAAGAGGTAAATGGCAGGACTAAATATACGCTCGATGCCGGCTACGATATTCGCCTGAACGATGCGGATTCATTGAAAATAGATTTGCAGTTGTTTAAAATGCAGGATGGAAATTTGAAGGGCACAACAGAAGCTAGAAATTATACTGGCTGTAATCTTTTATTTTCTTATAATAAAGCGTGGTAAACAGAAAAATTTGATGTGAAGGTTCTTGTGTGGCATAAATGAGTTGGAACAGAAGCAGGAGGACATACTTTGGCAAAAAATAAGCATGTTGGACAATTTCAGCGAAATGGATTGTTTATTTTGACGATTGCATCGACGGTTGTCTATATGATTTGGCGCATTTTCTTTACAATCCCATTTGGAGAAGGCCGCATTGCTCTCTTTTTGGGAATAGGACTTTTATTGGTAGAATTTATCGGTATGTTTGAAGCTTTTGAGCATTATTATAATATGGCGAAAATCTATGTACCGCCTAAACTGGAGCCTCCGGCTGACTGGTATCCGGAGGTGGATGTATTTATCGCTACATATAATGAACCACCGGAACTTCTGGAAAAAACGATCAATGGTTGTTTACATATGGATTATCCGGATAAGGAAAAAGTTCATATCTATATTTGCGATGATAATCGCCGTGAGAACATACAGGAATTGGCGCAAAAAATGGGCGTAAACTATATCAAGCGAAAAGATAATAAGCATGCGAAGGCAGGAAATTACAATCATGCATTATCGGTGACTTCCTCACCATATATTTTGACTTTGGATGCAGATATGATCCCAATGCGAGGCTTACTGACAACAATCGTTCCTTATTTTTATGAAGAAGAATTGTCTAGGCAGGCACATAAAAATGATATGCAGATTCAGGGAAAAAAGATAGGTTTTATTCAGGCGCCACAAACCTTTTATAATCCGGACTTATTTCAATTCAACTTATATTCAGAAGGTCGAATCCCGGACGAGCAAGATTATTTCTATCGTGATGTGCAAATCTCACGCAATAAGAGCAATGCAGTCATTTATGGCGGATCAAATACTGTGATTTCAAGGAAGGCATTATCGGATGTCGGCGGCTTTTTTACAGGCGTAATCACGGAGGATTTTGCGACGGGAATCATGATACAACGCAAGGGATATGACTGTTTTGCCATCAATGATATTGTCGCTTCAGGGCTTTCTCCAGCAGATCTGAAGAGTTTGATCAATCAAAGAAGGCGCTGGGGGCGCGGTTGCATTCAAACGATGAAGGCTACTAATTTTCTCTTTGGTAAAGGATGGTCGCTTGCACAGCGCTTTTGTTATTTATCATCCGTATTATATTGGTATGCACCGATAAAGCGTCTGTTTTATATTATTTCGCCGATTGCATTTTCGGTTTTTTCTATTGTTGTTGTTAAATGCAATGTGCAGGAAGTTTTAATCTTCTGGTTGCCGATGTATTTATTGCAGGCCCAGACGTTGAAACGTTTGTCGAGTAATATAAGAAATACCCGTTGGACCAATGTCTATGAAACGATATTGTTTCCATCTCTGCTGCCGGCAGTTATTCTTGAGACATTTGGCATTAAAAATAATAAATTTGCTGTTACTCGTAAAGATGGTAAGGTGGAAAACCTAAGAATGTATCAGATCCGGCAAGGGTTGCCGCATATGCTTTTGGCTGCATTTTGTTTTTTGGGAATCTTGAATTGCGTTCGATATATGTTTGCTACCGGATCGGCGGTATATCTCGTTATTGTTTTTTGGCTGATGAGTAATTTATATACGCTTTTAATGTCAGTATTCTTCATTATTGGCAGAGACATTAAAAGGAAATCTGAACGGTACCAGGTAAAGCTTCCTTGTGAAATATCTTTTGATGGCATATGTATAAAAGCGGAGACCATAGATCTTTCAGAAGATGGATTTTCCTTCTTTTTATCATCACCTCGCTTTATTCCGGATGAAAAGGAACTTAAGGGACGGTTAGAAAATGACCGGCACACTGCTTCCTTCTTTTGTCGTATTGCGAAAGTTATTGAAATTAAAGGTGGTTATCAATATGCGGTCTATATCACAAGTCATGATGATTTTATCAATAAAATGGCGCTTTACAGCATAGTATATGATAGAAAGCCTTCTTTACCGATGAATCTTGATGACTCGGCAAGTCTGCTAGATGATCTGGTCATCAACATGAAGAAAAGAATACCAAAAGAAGATTATGCAAATCGCCGATTGCCGCGGATAAATCTGAGGCGTAAAGTTGATGCCAAGGAATGTAGTGGAATAAAATTACTTAATTTCAATTTTGCCTATCTCTTAGTTCGTTTACCAGATCATAAGGCTTTGTATAAATCTCTGACAATTCCACTAAATGCGGATATAGCTTTGCAGTGCACGCTGGTTCCTAATTTTTCGAGCGCTTCAGGGTGCGAGCTTTACAAAATAGAAAATATTGATGATTTTGCAGAACGAGAAGATTTTCGCGTATTACTGGATATGTGGATTGCAGAGTATCGTCAGCAAAGAGAAGAAATGAAACGCAATGCAAAGAATAAAGGAGCGGCTTCACATGAATTTGATGAACGCGAATATATATAAAATATTGCTGTTGCTCTTTTTATATTGCAGCTGGGGTAGGAGTTGTTTGGCTGAGCAGTCGCCTGAATCCGGGAAAATAGCTATTGAACAGGGCGGGGGTGCGGAAAATCTTGCAGGGGATACAGGTACAGGAGACTATAGTGTTCGTTTCACTGCTGGAGGAGAAAATGCAGGTGACCATGCGGATGCATTTTTTTCAACATATGGTCTGACGAATTGGAGTGGTTACAATGTTTTTTCTGTTCATGTGGAGAATGCAAGCGATGATCCGGTTAATGTAGGTCTACAGGTGAAACTGAGTCCCTTGGTTGTATTGCGGGCAGAGACAGGAAAACCTTGCTTTTGGCGAGGCGATGGCGAAGATTTACAAACCGTGGCTTTACCGGTAAACGGAATGATTGAGATAGGGCCGAAGGAAAGTGGTCAATTAATCGTGCCATTTTCTTCTCTTGCGTATAAAAACCGGCATTTTCCCATAGGGTATTTTACTGCATGGAATTTTCGAATCAATGCGTTGAAAGCTGCACAAGCAGATGTTCATTTTGGGGATTTTACATTATATGCGCCAGGTGAAATTATTTTGCCTGAAATTAAAGATGATGAATTTTTGGGTGATGATGTGATTCAGATTCCTTTGCGTGGAGCTGAAAGTATGGCAGTATATCAACTAAAGGATAAAGCAGCATTTTTCCGATTAGCTAAGGCGTATACAGGGATTGAACTCAGCGAGGATGGACGGTTGATGGTTTCCGCTGAAGCACAGCCTCAGATTATAAAAATTTATGCTGACTTTGGTGGCTTGCGCATTGTTAAAAATATTACACTTAAGGTATCAGATAAGGCAGGTGCTGTTGATAAAGACGGTGATGAACCACTGTTACCTGCGCCAGATGCTTTACAGCCTATTTTTAATAGAAATGACCTTTTGGCAAAAGATCTAACTTATAAGGTACTTCGCTGGGGCGGGCTGGTTATTGCTTTAGCAGGATTAAGCGTTTTTCTTTATGGTAATTATAAGTATGAGGAAAAATTGCATAAAGAAACTGAACCGATGGATGATGGCCTTATGAGATAATCGTGTAAAATGACTGGTAGTTCATGAAAAATTTGAAAAAAAGAAAGGATTTTGCACTCATATGTTATTTTCAAGTGTAGTATTTCTCTTTTATTTTTTGCCGGTAACACTTGGTCTCTATTATTGGCTCCGTTTTTCACGTCCGTTACAGAATATATTTCTCTTTTTAGCGAGTCTGTTTTTTTATGCATGGGCACAACCTAAGTTCTTGCCGTTGCTGCTGTTATCAATTTTCGTGAACTATATAATGGGCCGCGTGATTGATCATGCGAAGACGACAAAGCGTCGCAAAATTTGTCTGGCAGCGGGCGTATCACTTAATGTTTTGTATTTAGGCTATTTCAAATATACGTATTTTATTTTGCGGAATATTGATGCTAGTGGATATTTATCATCATTGCTGCCCAATATTATTTTGCCTTTGGGTATTTCTTTTTATACATTTCAGGCGATATCTTATCTTGTGGACGTGTATCGAGATGATGCTCGTGTGCAAAAAAATCCTTTATATTTGGGAATGTACATAGCCTCTTTTCCTCAATTGATTTCAGGTCCAATCGTCCGATATTCGCTTATGGAAGAACAAGTCATGCAGCGAAAGGAATCAAAAAAAATGTTTGCTATAGGTTTTTGTCGTTTTGTCAAAGGCCTTGGCAAAAAATTATTTATTGCCAATAACATGGCGGTCGTTGCTGATCGTATTTTTGCAATGAATGCAGAGGGCAGTCTGCCGATGAGTTTGGCTGTTTTAGGATCGATTTCTTATTCGTTGCAGATATTTTTTGATTTTGCGTCTTATTCAGACATGGCAATTGGTCTTGGTTTTATGATGGGATTTAAGATACCGGAAAATTTTAATTATCCATATATTTCAAGATCAGTTACGGAGTTTTGGCGGCGTTGGCATATGACTTTAGGAGACTGGTTCAAACATTATGTATATTTTCCGTTGGGTGGATCCAGGGTGAAAAATACGGATATCATGATTCGCAACATGTTGATTGTTTGGCTTCTTACCGGAATTTGGCATGGTGCAGATTGGACATTTATCATCTGGGGCTTGTTTAATTTCCTATGCATTGCCATTGAGAAACTTTTTGGTTGGAAGGAGACAATGCAAAATCGCATCTGGCATCATATCTATATGTTTTTTGTCATTAATTTTTCCTGGACTTTATTTCGGGTCGAATCGTTAACGCTTGCTGGTCGTTATTTTCAGAGTCTGTTTGGCTTTAGCGGCTTTTGGAGCGATTATACGTGGATGTTTGTTCATGAATATGGTTTTTATTATGTCGCAGCATTTCTTTTTTGTTTGCCAGTATCCCGTCGTCTCAATACCATGCTCATCAACCGAACCTATAAGCAGGGGACTGAAGTCTTGATGATGTTGTACCCTGTATTTATGCTCATCGTATTCATTGTGTCGATTTCCTTTTTGGTAAAGGGGGCCTATAGCCCATTCATTTATTTTAAATTCTAGTAAGAAGGAAATAGCATTAAGATTGACGAAAGGAGTTCGGCAGAACAATGATAGAAAAATTTTTTCGAATGAAAATAATTACTACAGCAATATTGGTGATTTTTTGGCTCAGCTTTTCAGCAATTAATTTTTGGGCATCATTACCAAAGATAGCCGATGGTTTTGCCAATGATTTGGCGAAAGAATCACAGCATGATTTTTGGGGGAATGGCAAGGCATATATCGATAAACTCAGTTTTCATTTGAATGAAAATGTCTATAAGCGCTATGCCTTTGTAGAAGTATATGGTTTTATTCAAAGGTTTTTGGGAAAAAACGAAGAGAATAATTTTGAGGTCGTCATGGATGAACAAGGAATGGCCCATTATCAGTATTTTGGAAAAAATGGCGATGTAGATCATAGCTTGGCTAAAAGAGTTGCCCAGCTTAAAGACTATACACAGCCAAAGACGAAAATCATGGCTATTGTTCCACCGGAGAAAGATATTGAAGGGTATACTACATATCAAAGGGGGTTGCCAAATGGCTATTATAATCAAAAGGCAGATAATTATTTGCAAGATTTGGCGGAAAATCAGGTGGATGCCTTGGATTTGCGACCAGCTTTGTCGAAAAGTGGTATAGAACCAAATGAGGTTTTCTTTAAAACGGATCATCATTGGCGAGTCGAAACTGCATTTTGGGCCTATAAAGAGTTAGCAATCTGTTTACAACAGAAATATGGATTTGTTGTGGACCCGTTTTATATGGACAAAGAAAATTGGAATTTTCTTACGTATGATGCTGTTTATCTCGGGTCAATGGGGCGGAAGACAGGCATGTATTATTCCGGGGTGGATGATATAACGCTTATTTATCCGAAATTTAATACAAAATACGAACTTCGGATGGAATATACGAAGGATTTGGTACTTAATCCTTCTGGGCGTTTTGAGGAAACCCTATTATCTTATGTTCCGTTTCGTAATGGTATCGATCCATTTAATACGTATTATGATAAATATGCATCCTACATGTCAGGAGACTATCGATTGATTCACATTGTCAATGAAGAAAATCCAACAGGACCGAAGGTTTTGTTTATAAAGGATTCGATCGCAAGGCCAACAGCAGCGTTTTTGTCTACGATGTGTTCCGAAGTCTGGTTGCTGGATCCGCGTTATTATGATGACAGTATGGAAGAATTTATTTCTACACATGAGTTGGACTACATTTTTGTGATGTTTTTGCCGCAGGATATAACCAGCGATTTTTTCCCTTTTGGTAAAACTGATAACACGGTGGATTCTAGCATTGGAGAAAATTAAGACTGAGGAGGGTTAAAGATGACATTTTTTCAGAAGATATGTCTTGGCAGTGCGCTTTCCTGTCTTGTATTATTAGGCGGATGGGGCATTTTATCGGTGAGGGCAGCAACGATAGAAAACAATATGCAGCAGCTTCCGTTTAAACGACTGATCAATATGGGAAATGCATTAGAAGCTCCGAAGGGAATTCCCTGGGATGTCACATTAGAGGATCGTTACTTCACGACAATCCATCAGGCTGGTTTCGATGGTGTTCGACTGCCGGTTCGTTTGTCAGATTATGCTAAAGATCAGCCAGGTTATAAGCTCGATGAGGCTTTTATGAAGAAGCTCGATGCGCATATACAGTTTGCCATGAAAGAAAATCTATATGTTATTTTGGATATGCATCACTTTAATGAGCTTATGGCAGATCCCAATAAATACCATGAAGCGTTTTTGGCAATTTGGCGTCAGGTGGCACATCGTTATCGGCATTATCCGTCAAAGCTTGTATTTGAAGTCCTTAACGAGCCGCATCAAAATATTACGGCTGAGCAGTGGAATACGTATTTGGCTGAGGCGGTGGCAATCATTCGCGAGGAAAATCCGGAGCGTTGGATTATTGCCGGTGGAATTGATTATAATAGCATCAACGGATTAGATTCTTTGCGATTGCCTGATACTGCAAAGATGGCGGTTACTTTTCATTACTATGAGCCACAGGAGTTTACCTTTCAAGAACATCCCTATCTTGGGTATGAAAAATATAAAGATGTGAAATGGGAAGGCTCGCAAGATGAGCGACAGTACGTTGCAGATCGCTTTGCCAAGGTTGCTTTCTGGGCCAGAAATCAAGGGGTGCCGGTGCTCTTAGGTGAGTTTGGGGTCAATGAACTTGTTCCTGAAAAAGAGCGTTACGATTGGACAAATTGTGTCAGAGTAGAAGCGGAAAAAAATAATTTTTCTTGGGCTTACTGGGAATATGGTTCTATTTTTGGCGCATATGATTTAAAGACAAACACTTGGAGAGATTTTTTATTGAAAGCGTTGTTTGAGACGACTTAATCTTTGGCTTAGTTTGGAGATGCAAGAATGAGTATAAAAAGGGTTGTATATATAATCGGTTTTTTATTACTGTTATCAATGCCTATGGCTTTTGCACAGCCGCTTGTTCCAGTGCTTTGTTATCATGATGTCAGTGATACTGTCGGCGATTACAAGATATCAGCAAAAAATCTGCGGGAACATTTTTTGTATTTACGGGAAGCTGGATTTACACCGATTTCGTTAAAACAGTATGAAGAAGCACTTCTGGGGAGGAGTTGTTTGCCAGAAAAGCCCATTTTACTGACGTTTGATGATGGATATTCTTCTTTTTATACAACGGTACTGCCGTTACTTGAAGAATTTCGATATCCGGCAATTTTAGCTCTGATCACCTCGTGGATTGACGACACTGGCGGACAGGGGCTGACCTCAGAGCAGTTAAGGCAAATCCACGATTCAGGATTTGTTGCGATTGCTTCACACACAGATCAACTTCATAAGTATGTAAAAATCAATGCGGCAGGTGATGAGGCCCCTTGGACGAACGCTCGTCCATTTGTGAACGGTCATGTAATATCCTTAGCGGAATATCGGCAGGGAATTCATTTGGATTTAAAGCGAAGTCGTCAAAAGATTACGCGTCTTACCAATGATTCTGTTGAAGCTATTGTTTGGCCTTATGGGGCAACCACAGAAGATAATATCGATATTGCAATGCAAGAAGGTTATCATATTAGTTTTCTTTTTGCGGCGAAAGCTAATGATTTGGTAAAGAAAGATTGGCGGCATGTTCGCAGACAGGTAATTCCAGGTGATCTTGATGCAAAAGGGCTGGCGGCATTAATCAGTAGCAGCTTGCATTAAAATGGCAGCACGTAAAGGGATTTTTATAAAAAAGGCAAGACGTTTTTGGCGTCTTGCCTTTTTTTACATATGAATAGGTGCTGTTTCTTGAATTGGGGTAAGTACAACATCGATACTGTCGCCGTTTTTGACGGGAGCGGTGAATTCTGCCGGGACCCCATTGACTAGGATTTGAAAGGTTACCTTGCTTAGGGCCGATGGGGGCTGGAATTCAGCTGCGAGGAGCACGTCACTGACGATGGTTGCTTTATTATCTGAGCGGCTGTAGGTGATCGCGTTGCCATCGCGAATGATCGTGTTGGCGTTGGCTGGGTGGCCGTTGACGCTGACTTCACAGCTGGCACAAGGGATTTTGCATTCTGTTTTGTTGAAGGAAATGAGCATATGGGTTTCAAGTTCAGAAATATTGAGAACTTCGCCGAGTTTGGGCGGTTTAGCTTCAATGAAGTCGATTTCATCATTTTCTTCGAGTGGTGTCGATAAGGTGATGGTTTCGCCGTTGCGTTGTATTTCCGGGCTGCCATTATAATGCGATGGCGTTCCGTTGATGGTGTAGTTGAATCTTCGTCCGGCCGGTTCGTATTTAGCGCTGCGCAGAATCTCGCCAGCGTTTTTGATTTCGCGGCAGGTGATTTCATCATTGTCTTTGAGTTCATAGTCTAAATCACATGGCTGATCATTGGCGAGAAGCTGCGGTGTGATTTGAAATATTTCGCCGTTGATGTAAATCGCTTTTGCCGGTGGCAAAGACACGTAATCGCGTAGGGAGACTTTAGGTGCGAGCCCATCGACGCCGGGTTTTACTTGCAGTCTGCTGCCGCTTTTGATGGAGGCATCCAAAGTGGTGCTTTCGCCATCAAGTGTAAGCTGGGCAGGGGTGCCCATGGTGCCACGAATGGACTTGCTTTCACCATTAATGGTGACCATGATGCCAAGACCTGGTTTGCCATTGAGCTTTTTTAGATGCATCCCGCTTGTCAGGAGTGCATCGGATACGGTAAGATCGCGGAAGTTAAATAGGCTGTATTCTTTATCATTGACGTATACTGATAAGAAATGCAGAGTGTTTAGGGATGCTATCTTGAGGATGCCCAGCGGAGTCACTGCGTCTGGTGCTTTGAGTTCTTTAGGAATCGATGCTATTCCATCGATGGTATCCGGCCGCCTGACGGCGACCCGCGGTGCGGGCAGTGAGAGTGCTTCGGCTACGTATTCTGGAAGATGCGGTGTCAAGGAACCGCCGCCGACAAGCAGGACAGCCTGCGGGGCTTCGCCGTTGAGCTCAATGATCTGTTTGGCGATGGCATCGGCGAGATTGGCGATGTTTGGCTGGACGCTTTGAATGATTTCATCCGGTGTCAGTTCATAATCGACCGCCAAGATATCGCGGAATTTGATTTTTTCACTGGTCTTGTTAGCCACGCTGCGTTTTACGTGTTCAGCCACGTTGAAATCAAGCAGGTAATTTTGCGAGATGGCTTCGGTGATTTCGTCACCGGCAAGCGGCACCATGCCATAGGCAATAACAGAACCGTTTTTGGTGATCGCGACGTCGGAGGTTCCGGCGCCGATATCGACGAGGACGAGGTTCAGGTGACGCATCGTCGGTGGAATCAAGACATTGATGGCGGCAATCGGCTCTAAGGTCAAGGCTTTCATTTCAAGTGAGCAGGCTTGAAGAGCTGATTGCATGGAATCGATGACCTGGCGGGGCAAAAAGGTCGCGATGACGGTCGCGGAGGCGAGCTTGCCGCGCTGCCCAATCAAGGATTTGAGCTGCGTGCCGTCAAGTTCGAATTTTACGGTACTGTAGCCGACACAGTAATAAAGGGTCGGATCTTCGATGGTATTCGATAGCGCCAGTTTATGCTGGGCAGCTTGCACGCCGGCAAATTCCAAAGCTCGTTCTTGTTCGGCAGTGATGGTTTCGAGAACTTCTTGTTCAACATCTGCCGTCATCGTATAGAGGGCGCGACCGGCAGCAGCTACCGCAACATTTTTGAGTGGACCGGTCTTTTTTTCGAGTTCCTTTTTTACGCTTTCTAAGACAGCTGCTACTTGAGGCACATCATGGATCTGCCCGTCGAGCATAGCGCGTGTCTTGTGTTCCTGCCGATGGGTGGCAAGGATGTTCAGTTCATTGTCTTTATTTTCGGCAACGATGCCGATGACGCTGCGAGTCCCGATGTCAAGCGAGAATAGCAAGTCCTTGTTTTCCGGGATGGCCGCTGCCGGAGTTTGTGGATCGACCTCTGTGGTTGCGTGTGCAACTGGTTGATTTCTATTTTTTCTTACCTGGTTTCGCTGGAAAGAATTTCTGTTCGTTTTTGCAGACATAGTACGTCTCCTTATCCTGGCAAATTAATCTTATATATAATTCGCGGATTTTAGTGAAGATTCCTTTATGATCAAGGAAAAAAACTCAAAGAGGCTAGCTGGATGCGTGGGGAAAGGTGGATTTATGCCGGGAAATTTAGTACAATGAAACTGTATTACAAAAAGGAAATGATTGGGTGTGATAGAGATGACTGGCAATAAAGAAGTAATAACAGGCGGCGATTTTAGGCGAATGATAACAGGCGCATACAGCGAATTTCTGTTGGAATATGAAAATCTGAATCAGCTGGATGCGGCATCTTTGTCTGATAATGGTGCCGTTGGCACGAATATTTTACGGACGATGGGGGCGGCGGCAGCTGCTCTGGCCGATGCCAAGGATGAAGGCATTGGCGGATTGTCCAAACGGATTGCCAATGCGGCGATTTTAGGCGCCAGAGGCAATGCCGGTGTAGTCTTGGCTCAGATGATGCGCGGAATTGCCAAAGGGCTTGCGGGGAAGCATGATGCAACCTCGTCGGTGTTTGGCAAGTCCTTTCAATATGGTATACTCTATGCGCAGCGGGCTATCCCGGATGAAAAAGAGCGGCCAATCATCACGATCGCCAGAGCCGTAGCAAAAGGGGCTTATCATGCCGTGCGTTCCGATTTGCCGATCTCGGAGATTTTGGCAGCAGCCATCAAGGCGGGGACGGTTTCAATCGAGCAGGTCAAAGCCGAAACCTCGATCGATGATGTCGGCGGCAAAGCGGTGATGGTTTTTCTTCAGGGCTGTATCAAGGGGCTTGATGGGAATTTTGTTTCTCCGTCCCTAAGCTTTTCGACGGGCTTCAAGAAAACCTATGAAGTGCCAGAACCAAAAAATGATTTGGTCCGGGCGTATTGCCTGACGCTTTCGCTTGAGGAATCCAAGGCGGATGCGTATGATGTGGAACGAGTTCTTGCGGGTTTCGGTAATTTGGTCATCGTGAAGAAAAAAGGAAATCAGCTCCGGCTGCACTTGCATACAGACCATCCGGGCCTTGTCATTGAACAGACACTCGGCTGGGGGAAGATGCAGTCGGTTGCAATCGACAACATAGCAGAAAGCCATGTTTCAGAGCCGCTTGATGAGGTGAGTGCTCCTGTTGCCGTATTGGCGGTTGCCGCTAGTGCAGCTGTCGCTGAAGAACTGCAAGAACTTGGGGCGACGGTCATCATCGAAAGCGATGAGGGATCGAGCCCTTCGGTTGGCGATTTTGTCAATGCTGTTCATAGTGATTTGGCCGATAAGTATATTTTTCTGCCAAACAGCACGGAACTGAATTTGGTTTTGCGGCAGGTGAAACGGATTCTTGGCGATCGCATTGCAGTTTTGGATGTCGGCTCGTCAGAGCAGCAGGTAAAAGCGCTGTCTGCCTATGAAAGTGGTGGGAACTTCACTGCTTTGACGAAAAAAATGCAGCAGGTTTTAGTACAATAATTGTATAAAAACGATAAAAATAGCATCGCGACGTGTCGCGATGCTATTTTTTAATGGTGTTTACTTATTCATGTGTTTGGCGGCCGGCACCGGGTCCATCCGTTGCCACGGCAACCTGGGCTTCGCTGAAGGTCTTCATATCGTTGAGCATATGTAAGGATGCGTCGACGAGTTTTAGCCCAAGTGCAGCCAAACAGCCGCCGCCTGTCGTCATGTCAAGTGACAGGGAGTCTGGCTGGGTATGGAGCAAATAATCCTTGGCCGTTGGCGCGAAGCTTTCCAATAATGCGGCAGCGATTTCGCTTGACTCGTTGTCGAGGACGGCGAGCAGCTGATGTTTTGCTGCTGCCAGCAAAAAGCCGCAGAGCGCAGCGATTTGAAGGAGCTCTGGCGTCGCAGCCAAGTCGAGGAATTCTTCAAGTTGATAACGTGATTGCCCGTTTTCGGACAAGAGCAGGCTTCGCTGGATTGCGGCCATTTTCCCACAGACATCTTCTGGTGAAATCTCGGCGCCGCCAATGCCAATGATCTGGTAGCCTTTGTCTGCCAAATTTTTTGCGAGCGTTTGACCGGAAGAGAAGGCTTGTTTAAGGTCGATGCCTTCTTGCATATTGAATCGTATCGGTTTAGCTTGGGCATGAGCGGCGAAGGCAGCTGTGAGCTTTTGCTGCGTGGCACTTAAGCCTTTTTCGCTGCCAATGCATAAAATAGCTTTCTTTAGGTTTTGCGGCTGACTGCTGCCGGTGATACCTGCGAGCTTGACGGCGATATTTTCAAGGCGCCCTAAGCTGTAGATCGGTTTGCAAAGGTTGTCGATGCGCAGCTGGCACTTTTCCATGGCGGATTCATCAAGCGGCGGGATGGCAGCGTTAAGAACGAAGTTTTCTGAGAGGGTGGTTTCCATTATGGGAATCTGTGGGATAGTCTCTTTTGTCAAGGCGCTGTAGGAGCGAATCGCAGCGTCGAGCAGGTTGACGATGATCGATGAGCCGGTAGCTTCTCCCAAACGGAATTGCATATCCATATAGGGGTGAAGATCGAGCTTTTTTAATATGGCATCATGAGCCGGTTCGGCTGCTAAATGAGAGCCCATGAGATATTCACGCACCACAGGGCAGATCGTGCTGGCAATCAAAGCCGCAGCACCTGTATTGAAACCATCAAGTACAACAAAGGAACGGTTGGCTGCTGCGCCGAGGATGATCCCGGCTATACAGCCAAGCTCAAAACCGCCGATTTTTTGGAGGACGTCGATTCCGTCGGTTGGGTCCGGTTGATTGACTTTAAGGACTTGTTCAACCACGGAAACTTTGAGTTTTAGGCGCTCGTCGGAGATATTCGTGCCCCGTCCGGTTGCCTGTGCTGGTGTCAGATTGCAAAGGCAGGCGACAATCGCGGCACTGGCTGTTGTGTTGGCAATCCCCGTTGGGTCCGGTTGATTGACTTTAAGGACTTGTTCAACCACGGAAACTTTGAGTTTTAGGCGCTCGTCGGAGATATTCGTGCCCCGT
>Ga0183099_1000128_pt1 | contig 73616 bp, 68 predicted proteins | sample Biomet1_FD_127788 | JGI IMG/M metagenome (GOLD analysis project Ga0183099, IMG submission 127788) | Microbial communities from bioreactor (seeded with anoxic lake sediment) at LBNL, California, USA - Biofuel metagenome 1 | ecosystem: Engineered > Bioreactor > Anaerobic > Unclassified ...
AGGTACAAAAATAGAGTATTATATCAAACTTGCTTCAATAAAGAAACAGAACTTATAACATAAAAAGTAAATATTTGAACAGAAAAAAGACAAAGCGATATAAAACAATAGCTTTTGGGACATAATATTTATAAAAAAAGGCAAAGGAATTATCTCCCTCTGCCTCTTGTTTTATTCAGTTATTTAGGACTAGTAAAGTGCTTATATCAATATTTAAAAGCTCCGGCTTTAACGTATACTTTATAATCCTTAATCATTCCCGGACAACCACTCTCTGCTCGTGGCAGATATCTGAAGCCTGTTACTACTGCATCCTTTCCAAGATCTATTAGAACCTGATGAGGATAGGCTGCATTGTCTACCGCACTCCAGAAAGTAGATTCCTGAAGGTCGAATATCTTATCGGCTGTGCGGTTGCCGCTTCTGGTCTCTTCACTGTCTGCATAAAGTATTTTCCAGTTTTCACGGGATAGTGGCTGACCATCGGCTCCCAATACGTGCAGCTCTGCAACAGAAGCTATATTTGAACCATCGAATGCTGAAAGTCCTTCCAGACAGAAGTAACGTCCTTGTACTTGCTTGTCGAGCTTCACTTCCTGCCAGCCGTTACGTAAGGTAAATGTACCTTGTGCTACAGCTGTTTCGTTCTGAAGTTCGAGCTTCTGACCATTCTTACGGTGTGTTTCAGGAGCTTTTTCACGAAGCATATCCAGAATAGGCTTTTTCAAACCTTTTACTATGGCTTGCTGAGGACCTTTCAGGTCGAGAACAATAATCTCGTTTTCACCTTTCTTCAACCAGCAGCCGGGCATGTAAAGTGTTTGCTGTGGACCAATCTCCCAGATACGTCCCATGGCATGTCCGTTTACCCAAACCATTCCTTTACCCCAGGTCTGCATATCAAGGAAGGTATCTCCCGTTTCTTTCAGATTGAAGGTTGCACGGTAATAAGCAGGCATAGTCTGTTTACCTTTTGCGGTATATTTCTTGTTCTGAACGAATTTGTAATCAACCGGGAAGTTGTAAACTGTCCAGTTCTTCAGATTAACGGCATTGCCATTTAAAAGCAATTCTACCTTATCGGTAATACCTTTACGGTCGTGAATAGACTTATCAAAGTTTACTCGTCCCATGGCTTCCACTAAGATATCCAGTCTGGCACCGGCCTTCAAGGCAGGAAGCGTAACGCTGTTCTCTCCGTGACGGCGATCCAATCGACCAATCAGTTTGCCGTTCACAAAAACCTGAGCCCAATCGTGCATTTCAGTAATCAGTAAGGTTGTTCCGGCTTTTACCTGAGGCAAAGTAGTGCGGTACAGAATAGTTCCCCATCCCTGATTGAATTGTTCCATAGGTTTGATATCCACACTCTTCTTAGGAGCAGGAAGGTTTGCAAACAAAGGAGCAGCGGCTTCGAACTTGATTGCCGGAATTTCAATAACCGGATAGGCTGCAGGCACATCAACAAGCTTTTCTCCCGAAGCTACATATTTAGAAAGAAGCTCACGCAATTGCCAGAACTTAGGTGTTGTCCATCCGGCTTCACTGATAGGTGCATCATAATCATAAGAACTACACATGGCTGAGTATGCCGGATTGTTGGCACCTCCCCAATGGCCGAAGGTTGTTCCTCCGTGAGTCATGTATAGACTGAACGAGATATTCTGATCGAGCATATCCTTCAAGCCGGCTACCATTGTGGCACCATCACGGGTTTCGTGCTTGCGTCCCCAGTGGTCGAACCAGCCCGACCAGAATTCACTGCACATCAGTGGGGTTTCAGGACGAAGGCTTTTCAGCTTTTTAAACTGACTCTCAATGTTGGCACCGGTACCAAAGTTTACAGTCCACAATAAGTCATCCAATGCATTATTGGTAAAGTTTGAACTCCAGTCGCATTGAAACAAAGGAACTTCCGTAAAGCCCGATTCACGAACAATATCTCTGATTGCACTTACATAAGGCTTATCTGTGCCATACGAACCATATTCGTTTTCTACCTGAACCATGATGATATTACCACCACGGGTAATCTGCAGATCAGCCAGTTGCTTGCCAATTTCCTTCATAAACTTACGTACACGCTCCATGTAATAAGTATCGAGCGTACGGAGTTTTACGTCCTTCTTTAGCAACCACCAGGGTAGTCCGCCCATTTCCCACTCAGCACAAACATACGGACCGGGACGAACAATAACATACATGCCATGTTTCTGAGCCAGACGGCAGAAACGGGCTATGTCTTTGTTGCCTGTAAAATCGAACTCATCGGGATTCTGTTCGTGCAGATTCCAGAATACATACAGACAAAGGGTGTTCATGCCAAGTGATTTACACATCTCAATGCGATGCTCCCAATAGGCATCGGGAACACGCGGATAGTGAATCTCCGCTGCTTTTATAACAAAAGGCTTGTCGTTCAGCAGAAATGTGTTCTTGCCTGCCTTGAATGTTCCTCCCGACGACTGCGTCTGCGCGTTAGAGCAGGCAGCCATGCTAAAGATTAACGTAAACAATAAGGATCTAAATAAATAATTCATACTATTAAATTAAATGTTCGTTTTATTATAGTGGGTATTACCCAACAACTTCTATTTTACTTCTGCCATTCACCGTTTTCTCTACCCTTACCTGCGTGGCAATATGTTCGTTCATCTCACTAACATGAGAGATTACACCAATCTTACGACCTTGTGTCTGAAGTCGTTCAAGCGCATCCATGGCAACACCCAGTGTTTCTGCATCCAGAGAGCCAAAGCCTTCATCAATAAAGAGAGATTCCACCTTCATCCTATTCGATGACAGAGACGATAACCCCAAAGCCAAAGCCAGAGAGACCAGAAACGATTCTCCACCCGACAGTGTATGCACACTTCTTATCTCGCCAAGCATATCCAGGTCGATAACTTCGAGTCCTAACGTCTCCGGAATTCGTTTCAGTTCGTAACGCTTGGAAAGTTCCTGCAGATGCTTATTGGCATAAGTAAGCAATACCTCGAGCGTGTAGCCCTGAGCAATCTCCTTAAATTTAGAGCCGGAAGCCGATCCAAAGAGCTGATTAAGCTTCTTCCAGTTCTCGGCCAATGTCTCCTTTACTGGAAGTTCTTTCTCAATCTTCTTCACCTTTTCCTTGCCTTGTTTATGATTGGCAAAGGTTGCATCAATCGCAGCATCTCGTTTCAGCATAGAATCCAGTTGGGTGTTTGCATCCTGTAATTGAGTCTGCAAGTTATCCATAGACTCTTCTTCACCCTGCGGACGGACTTCGGCCGACTGATGTTGTTTCAGCTTCTTTTTACGTTCAATCAATGTAGCACTGATGGTAATTTCATTCTTTTTCAGCTGGTCGAGAGCCCTCTTCTCATTCGTCAGCCAGGCGCTATCTTTCTGCAGGAGTTCAGCTAATAGTTCCAATGTAATTGCTCCGTTCTTTTGTGCAATCCACTCTCCTACGCTGTTTTGCAATATTTTGTTGCGTTCATCCAGACGCTCAAGCATGGATGTAACCTCCTTGATTCCACCTTTTAGACTCTCACTGTTTGCATTCAGTTTATTCAGTTCTTCACTCAATTTCCTGAATTCCTCTTCAACACCCTTTTTCTCTTTTTGGAAAGCACCGGCCACTTCATCAGCCTTTTTACCGTCCAGCAACTTTTTCCTTTCAGCTGCCAGATCGTTATATTCAGTGCGGTAATCGGCCAGATTCTTCGTCTTTTCTTCCTCGCCCTTAACAGCCTCTTCCAGATTCTTTTTCTCACCCGTAAGAGCCGTCTTCAGGTTTATACTTTTCTCTTTTATATGATTCAGTTCTACCTGATTATTAGACCATTCAACTGCTAACTTCTGAAGTTTTACTTGAAGTCCGCCTTGTTCAAATTCGGCTTTCCATGCAGGCAGAGAAACAAGATAAGAATCGGCATCGGCAAAGGCATCCTTGTATTGCTGAGTGTAGCTCTCTACCATCGTTGCGAGGCGAGTAATCTCCTTATTTGATTCCTCGATACCTGCGTTCAGCTCTTCCAATTGCTTCTTTACACTCTCTTTGACACGGTTCAATTCTTCCTCTTCTAGATTAGCTTCGCCGCTTACACCTTCTACACGCAGGGGGTGATGCAGACTCCCACACACCGGACAAGGCACTCCGTCCGACAGTTTTTCGCGTAATGCAAGAATCTCTGCCGGTAACAGTTTATCCAGCCTTTCGGCCTCCTTTTGAAGGAGTTCCAGCTTCTTTATATCACCCTCAAGCACCTCCTTACGGCTTTTGAGCGTCTTTTCACTATTGGCCGACTGCTTCATAGATGTTTGAGCCGTATTCAATAAGCTTACAATCAGTTCTGTACGAGGAATTAGTTCCTTATAGATACTTTGTGCTTCAAACCAGTTATCTAGTTCTTTTGCCCGTTTTAGCTCATTGTCCAACAGTTTTTGAGTAGCAGCGATATTGCCCTCTGTCCGTTCTTTCAGAGCCTTGGCAGCATCAAATTCCTTCTTTGCCTGAACACCATTGCGCGTAACCACTTCCAACTTAGCATCCAGTTCACGGGCACGAAGAATCTCCGGTTCAGCCTTCTCAAACTCCTCATTTACCTTTTGCTGACGGGCTTCACAGACCTTCAGATTCTCCCTGGCAATAGCAAGCAACTCAGCATTCTTCTTCTCGTCCTGAAGCTTTGTCTGCAAACTATTCCGGTAAGCGGTGCATTGCTTCTGAGAGTTCTGCAATTCATTATACACATCACGAATCTCCTGCACTTCATCCACCCTTGCCACATATTCGTATCTAGGTTTCGCTGCTTCAATAGCCGTTTTAGCCTCCCCAAGAAGAGTCTGTGCCTGCGATACTTCCTTAACAAGCTCCTGCTCCTGCTTAATCCAGCCAATCTTTTGGTTCAGGATTTCAGCACCCTTCTTTATCACTCCGGAACTTTCGGTAATCTGTTTTCGCTCCAGTTCCAAAGCCTCTATCTGCTCTTCCGTGAGCAATTCAATTCCTTTAATCCTATCTTTCAGCGCATTGAGTTCAGCATCCGCTTCCTGCGTTTTCCGATAGATAGACTGCGAGATACGCGAATAAACATTGGTACCTGTCAGCTTCTCGAGCAGCTCAGCCTTTTCTGTTGATTTAGCTTTCAGAAACGTGGCAAAATCTCCCTGAGCCAGTAATACGGCACGTGTAAACTGATCGAATGTAAGGCCGATAAGATCTACTATCTGTTTCAACAGCTCCGTCTTTGTGCCCTGTTCCTCCACAGTAGTTGTGAGATTAACAAGCTTGATGGAGACATTCCTCAGTCGCCCCGAGAACTTACTTCCGGCCCTTCCTACCGTCCATGTAGAGCGATAATGTTCTCCGCCGAGTGCCACAAAATCGACTTCTGCCATTCCATCCACAGCCCCTCTGCGAAGTATATTCCGACTATCTTTCAGGGTAATGGAATCGTTCTTATTATCCTGAATATTGGCGTTGCTGGTTACACTGCTTAACCTTGGTGTAGTATCAAAAAGAGCCAGACACAAAGCATCCAGTAAGGTTGATTTACCCGCTCCGGTGCTTCCTGTAATGGCAAAAATACCTGCCGACTTCAACGGTTCTGCCGTAAAGTCCAATTCAAAGTCTCCTTCCAGAGAAGCCAGATTCCTTCCTCTAATTGCTAATATCTTCATGCTCTATTTCCTGGATAACGCTTTGCAGCAGGTTCTTCATTGTTTCAGGCATTTCTTCGCCCCCAAATTGTTTCTCAAACTCCATCCTTGCAATCTCCATTGGAGTGATTGCCTGCAGTTCCTCGTACGTAAAAGTCTTCGATTCTGCATCCCTGCCAACTTGCACAGCACCCAGTCTGGCCAATCGTACCGATTTGGTTTTCAAGGCTTCTTCTATTCTATTCCGAAGTGATGGTTCAGGTTCTGTAATCAACACTTTCACCTCCAGATAAGGAGACGTTTCAGTGATTTCTCCTTCCGGTAGCCTGTCTATTTCCTCCAATACTTCCTCCAAAGGCTTTGCTTCATTGGGAATGCTAAGCACCTTTACAGGAGCATCATAAAGCAGTTTTTCAATCTTTGTAACTGCAGCTCCTTCGATCTCTACCAGTGCCACACTTTGCTTGTAATTCTTTTCAGCAAACGACATAGGCAGAGGAGCTCCGGCATAACGCACCTCCTCACGGCCGCATACTTGCTGACCACGATGTAAATGACCTAAAGCGGTATAAACAATTTCATTTGAGAAAGCATCGGGCGAAACACACTCTTCACCGCCAACTATGGTACGTTCAGAGCGGTCGTTCTCAGAAACAATTCCACCGGCTGCATGTAAGTGTCCCATTGCCACAATGGCTTGGTTGGGCTGTCGTACTTTCAACACTTCTTGCAACAAGGCCTCGTACATAGCCTTCACACCCATCGGATAGCTATCTGCCTCGGGATAATCTCCCTGACGAAGATAAGGAACAGCCATACACCATGCCGCCACTTCACCATCCTTGGTAAGCGGTACAATCAGTCGCTGATAGTCTATCAAGCCATCAGTCGTGCGCTTTACAATGCCTTTAATGGTAATATTCATCTCCTCGAGAAGAGGATTAGGAGCTTCGAGTCGTGCTGCCGAATCATGATTACCGGCAATCACCACTACCTGCAAAAAGGGATTGTCCGTAGAAATTTCCCTTAAAAACTTATAGAACATCTTCTGTGATTCGGCTGAAGGATTCGGGGTGTCGAACACATCTCCCGCAATGAGCAACGCATCCACACCTTGCTCCCTGATCTGGTCTCTCAACCACCCCAGGAAGTGCAAATGCTCTGCTTTACGGTTATAGTCAAAAAAAGTCTGACCGATGTGCCAATCGGCTGTATGAAGTAGTTTTATCATCTTCCTGCTTAAAGTATTTTAATACAAAAATAGCTTTTTTTCTGAGAGTTACACTACTTCAGGCAACCATAAAATCTATTTGAATATTTTACAAGACAAGATTGAACTATAATTCTACTACAGAAAGAGTAAAATATCCATTTATCAACTAACTTTAGCAGACTTCAATATCTGCTATTTCATCGGAGTCGTTTATATCAGAGTCGTTTATAAATGTAATACAGCTGGCGTGCCCTTACAGACTTCAAACGCTGATCGCTCATCTATACCAGCACGAATTAAACCTAACATCTTGCGTATTCCGTATATATCTAGTCCATTTAACACGGGATAAAAGCACGAATTACACCTCACAGCTTGCGTATCCTTGCAGACTTCAACTTCTGCTATTTCATCTCCTTCAGAAATTTCAGGGCATTTGTGGCGTGCTTGTAGGTTCTTATTTGAGAACTGTGCACATACACCACCTTGCCTGTTTTATCTACTATATAAGTAACCCTACCGGGTAAATATCCCAATAAGTTGGACGGTACCCTGAACATCTTACGCACTTTATTTCCTTCGTCACTTAGTAGCGTAAAGAGAAGAGCATTTTCTGTAGCAAACTCCTTATGACTTTTTACCGACTGGCTACCTATGCCAATAACCATTGCATCGGCCTCTTTGAATGCATCGAGGTTTTCCTGAAATGCCCATACCTCGCGTAAGCAACCGGGACCAGCATCTGCAAGGTAGAAGAAGATTACCAGATTATGTTTTCCTATCACAGAATCAAGAACGAAAGTATTGCCATTCTGATCTTTCAGAGAAAACGAAGGAACTCTGCTTCCTACACCTATTTTAGATTTCTCTATTTCTGTTTCCTTAATATGTGTAAAACCACTAAAATCAAAATAGAAAACAAGCGCTATTAGAAAAAGAACCAGAAAAGTTCTATAATAGTTTCTGAACCTCTTATATTTAGGATGATCAACACAATGGCTTCCGATAATTCCCCGGAGCTCATCAGTAAATACCGGCTTAATATTGATAGTCCAACTGTCAGTACGGTACACAATTTTCCTGAACTTACTTCGGTAAGTGAGTAATGGCAATCCCAATGCTATGAAAAGAATCAGCCAGATATTATCTAAAAGTAGCATTATCATATTATCAGAATTTATAGGTTATCAAATTATGAAATATTCACTCCATTGACCTACTATTATAACATATAAAATATTAAAATGTTGATAGCACAAAATTATTCCCCACTGATTTTTATTTTATGCTGAATAGATTTCATTTATTGGAGAATGTATTCTGCTTATTACTGAATAATTTAAGATGTAAATAAGTACAAAGACATGGAATATCCTTTCAATACTATTGTATTCAGAATTATTCGTTTTACTTTTGAGTGACAAATAACATAATTACATAAAATGAAACCATTAATAAAAACAGTTCCGGCCCTTTTGGGAGGCCTGTCATTTTTCACTGCAGCACATGCACAGCAAGAGAGTAAACGTCCTAATATCATCTTTATTCTGGCAGATGATATGGGTTATGGCGACCTGGCTTGCTACGGAAACAAGGTAGTTAAGACACCCAATATCGACAAACTAGCCAGTGATGGCATCCGATTCACAAACTGCTATGCAGGATCGGCCATTAGTTCGCCTTCCAGATGTTCGCTTCTTACAGGCAAACATACAGGGCATACCACCATCCGAGATAACTTCTGCAAGGCTGGTGGACTTCCCGGATTGAAAGGTACTTCTCCTATCCGCAGGATGCATCTGCTTCCTAACGACACTACTATTGCCACTGTATTAGGATCGGCAGGTTACAGAACTTGCCTGGTAAACAAATGGCATCAGGATGGGTTTAATCCAGGAGCCGGACCGCTGGATCGTGGTTTCGATGAATTCTATGGCTGGTTAATCAGTACCGAGAACTCTAATACACCTTATTATTACCCTGCCCTGCGTTTCTATAACCGCGATTTGAAAGTTATTCCGGAGAACGAGAATAACAAACGTGGCATACACGACAGTGATCTGTCTGTAAATGAATCGATAGACTTTATAGATCGTAATAAGAATAATCCATTCTTCCTCTATCTGGCTTTCGACGTTCCTCATGAACCTTATTTCATAAACAGTGTGGAGCCTTATTCAAATTCATCTTTGTCGGACACTGCAAAGCTGTACGCTAGTTTGATTACTCACACAGACGAAGCGATTGGCCGGTTAATTGATCATCTGAACAAAACAGGCTTGCGTGACAACACAATTATCATTTTTGCATCAGATAACGGAGGTGCGGTACAGGCTCCTCTTGAAGAACTTAACTGTAATTCCGGATATCGTGGACGAAAAGGCATCTTGTACGAAGGAGGTATTAAAGTGCCATTCATCGTTAATTGTCCAAAGCAGATAAAAGGTGGACAAACAATGAAGAATCTTATCTACTTCCCTGATGTAATGCCTACCCTTGCCGATTATGCTCACGCAAAGCTCCCTCAGCATATAGACGGAATAAGCATAAAAGCCTTACTTGATGGCAAGAAACAAGATACAGACAGCCGAGTATTCTATTGGGAATTCCCGGGAAATCAGGTTGCTGTACGTAAAGGTGATTGGAAGATTGTATCTGTTAAGAAAGGTACTAAGCTTGAGCTTTATAACATCGCCAAAGATCCTTACGAGAAAACAAACGTGGCCGAAAAGTATCCTGAGGTACTAAAAGATCTTGAGAAAGAAATTAAGAAATCGCATGTAGCTTCTCCCAACTGGCCGCTTGAAGGAGAACAAAAACAAGTTTTAAGTAATTAAAACATAGATTTTTAGAGGGGGTTAAAAGCAACGTTTTTGGTAAAGATGCAAAAGTAAGTATTTAGCTTTAAAAATCTGAGGTATATCTGAAACAAAAGCAAAAGAGATAATAACTTTGAGAATAAAGCATTTCTTTGTATTCAAGTTATATATGAAATTATAGCTATCCGGTAAAAGTCATACTTTTACCCATGTCTATAAACGATTTTTTTGCAGAAACAAATATAGACAATTGGGGCTGAGTTCTTTGATGAATTCAGCCCTTCATTTTTCTTGATCTAAAAAATTTTACCGGAAAGAATAATCTGAAACAAAAGCAAAAGGCTGTCTGATGGAACCAGACAGCCTTTTACTATATATAAAACTTAATAAATTAGAAACCGCTTACGTTCAATCGTCCTCCCGTTACACATTTACCTGAAAGAGATGCTGTAGGTATTGCACTGCTCAGAATAGCATTTATAGCTTCTGTTGCAGTAGCCCCCGGATGCGATGCTAGATATAACACAACAGCACCGGTTACGTGTGGTGCAGCCATGGATGTACCACTCTCAAAAGCATAACTTGAATAAACATTGCCCTTTGATTTAAAAGGTACACAAGACATAATATCAGATCCCGGAGCAGCAAGATCGACCGACTTTGGTCCGTAATTTGAGAAACTTGATAAAGCTCCGGTACTTGTAATGGATGCTACAGAGATTATATTGCTATTGCTATATGCTGCAGGATAGCTAGCCAGTAATCCATCATCATTGAAACCATCATTACCTGCTGCTGCAACAAATATAATTCCGGCTGCGTTGGCTCTCTCTATCGCATCATACAAAGCCTGAGAATATCCACTTCCGCTCCATGAGTTATTGGTAGCTACAATATTCACACCTGCTTTTTTCAGTTCCGTAAAATAGTCGATTGCTTTGATAGCATCGGCAGTAGTACCTCCTTTTCTGCCCATGAACTTACCGCTCAGCAGTTTTACATTCCAGCATACACCGGCCACGCCTACTCCATTATTACCTGAAGCACCGATTATACCTGCCACATGAGTTCCGTGATCATCTAATGCAGCATCAAAGACTTTATTGTTATTTCCTGCGAAGTTCCAGCCATACACATCGTCTACATAGCCATTTCCATCATCATCTATTCTGTTACCGGCTATTTCTCCCAGATTTGTTCCTGCATTTGCTGCCAAATCTTCGTGTGTATACATGTAACCTTCATCGATAATGCCTACGTATATATCACCGGAACCTGTGTGACCAGCTGCCCATGCACTTGCAGCATCACAACCAAACTCATTCGCAGGTGAGGTAGACGGCCCATACATGCCCCAAAGCGTACCATCAGTAAAGTAATTATCATTAGCTGCCTCGTCAATTGTATAGATGTAATTAGGTTCTGCATATTCAACAGCACTCAGCTTCTTCAAGAGCCCAACAGCTTCCTGCACATTCTTTGACGTTTTAACCAAAGTAACACCATCTTTGTCACCATTACGTTTCATTGCACTAGTAAGAATTTTCTCGGCAACAACTCCGCTTACATTACTTAGCGCACTATCTCTTGCTGCAGATGATGAATTACTTTTAAATTTCACAATAACTTCGTTAGCCACGAAAAGTGAATCGGACGAGTCAGTGGATACTGAACGTGTTTGAACTCCAGTTTCTGTTTGAGAATTAACCACAATCAATGATTCTTCATCCGAACAACCTGGAGTAAGAACAACCGTTGAACCCAGTAAAATGATAGCTGAAAAGATAGGATTAGCAAGGCACTTTTTCATAATTCTTTTTTTAAATACTTTATGCATCAATAAATTACAAATCACAAAAAAAATGGCAGAACATTCTGATTTTGAAGAACAACTGTCAATTAGATTACGAAGATAGAATTTTATTTTAATAAAATTGATTGTATTTTAATTAAAATAGTGTTCTATTTTAACTGTGTGATCGATTAATTTTAATAAAATTTCTACGATGTAAGTAAAAAAATGAAGAAACTATCCTGAAAATAGTAGATTAGGTCTCTAAAAATTAAATCTCTGAGAAAAAAAGAGCAGATTTAGCATTCTCTCAAGAGTACAAATTGATCCGAATTCCTAGATAAAGTTCTATTCTCAAATAAAGTTTCTAAAAAATGAAAATGGAGTTGCACCATATTCTTAGACAACCTCATTATAAGCTTATTTTAAAATGAAGCTATCTCAATAGTCCTATAGCATATTTCAAGCTTTTAATTGGTAAGTAACAATTTCAATAATATAATAAAACACCATTTTAGACCTTAATTGCAAAGGGTAAAATGGTGTTTTTTATTTGGCCTTATCTAGTGCCTGCACTATTACTTATTTATAACTAACAAATATACAGTATGTATATCAACTATGTATTTATCAAATCATTAACTATAAGCTATCACCAAAATCTTCTTTAAACTTAGCCATCAGTTTCTGTGGCCAATCAGACGTTGGTTCCAGTTTACCCATGAAGAAACGTAGCACTGGTGGTTCCTCAATAAATCTCAGTCCACCAATCAGATGGCGATTCTCATAGAGCCATGCCATACGATCTTCCACATATTTTATTTGTGATAATGTAAACACACGACGTGGTACAGCCAGACGGAGCAACTCCATATTAGCTAAAGGCTCAACACCATTTTCATCGCGTTGATTGGATAACGTACCACGTTCCATACCTCTGACTCCTGATATTAAGAAGAAGGCTGCTGCTAATGCTCCTGCAGGATACTCGTTTTGTGGTACATGAGAACATATTTGCATAGCATCTACATGGGCTCCAAGAACTCCGGCAGGTTTAACCATCGGCACTCCCTTTGCATCCAGCGAATCTACAAGATACTTAATAAATATCGGGCTCTGACTTACAATTGTTTCATCCCAAACCTCGTATAAACCTACTGCCATTGCTTCAACTTCGCGAATAGACATACCACCGTAAGTCAGGAAGCCTTCATACAGAGGTACAAAAACCTGAAGTTTCTTATAAACATCTGTATTATTGGTACATATACCTCCCCCTCGAGAACAACTAAGCTTGCGTGCAGAGAAGTAACAAATATCAGACAAACCGGTCATTAATTTAATAACGGTTTTCATATCAGAGTTTTTAAACTCCTCTTCACGTTGTATTATCAGATAAGCATTTTCGCCCAGCAAACTAGCATCAAGGACAAGTAGCAGACCATATTTATCAGCAATAGCACGTACATCACGAAGATTCTGCATAGAGAAAGGCTGTCCACCAATTAAATTAGTTGATGCTTCCATACGGATAAAAGGAACATTCTCGGGGCCATAGGACTGTATAACCTCCTCCAGCTTTTCAATATTCATATTCCCCTTAAACGGATGATCAGAGTTTATTACGTAAGCTTCATCATAAAGCAATTCAGCTATTTGTCCTCCTCTAAGAGTTATGTGAGCCATTGCTGTAGTGAAGTGATAATTCATTGGAATTATGTCTCCTTTCTTAATATAAGCTTCTGAAAGAATGTTTTCGGCAGCACGCCCCTGGTGTACAGGCAAGAGATATTCTTTATCCAGAACATCCTCGACCGCTTGTTGCAACCGTTCAAAACTTTGAGAACCGGCATAAGCATCATCAGCACGTAGCATAGCCGATATCTGGTTATCACTCATAGCATTTGTTCCCGAGTCTGTAAGCATATCGAGAAAGACATCTCTGGTACTAAGTTTAAAAGTGTTGAATCCTCCTTCATAAAGAGCTTCCATACGGCGTTCCACCGGAACTAGATTGAGTTTTTGAACAATGCGCACTTTGTGCAATTCCAATGGAATATTTTCCCCGCTGTAGAATTTAATTTCCTGCATAATAATAAAAATGTGTTTACTGTATAGATATTTATTTAAAGCCAAGCATAAAAAAATTGCGTACTCTCCGATCAATAAAGCACGCAATTCAAAAAACAAGAAGTGTCTTTTCGATACACTTTTAAAGTACTACGTTCGCAAATATATGTATTATCTGCTAAAAACAAAATAAAATGCAAGTAAATTCATCAGAAACAAAAGTTTTATCTATTATATGGAATAATTATAATAATTATATCCAGAATTGTATCAAAAAGGAGCTTATATCATATTTTAATATACAAGAAACTCAAATATTTAGAGAGAGATAACTTTTTGTTCTTCAATTATTTATAGAATACAAAATGCGCTTAGTTAACAAGTCTGAAAATTTATCTTTCACTAATTCCTGATATTTATACCAGGAGCCTAACATTTAACTAAAAAGATTGAAATAAATCCAAAATAATATTGTTTATTTACAGTAGACTAAACTATAGAAATCCAAAGTAATAGATTTGCTATTTTATAAATTAAGTACACTTTGGTCGTGAAATTACATCTTATTAAAACAGATTCAGGAATAATAAAAGATTCACAAAAAGTAGGAATCAAAGACTAGACATAACGATCAATATAAGGAAAGATATTTGTTTTAAGCGCAAAACAAGCAGATCGCCAAGGTAATACTTTCCGAGAATTGAAGTTGCTTGGAAAAGGTATTACTTTAATTAGAAAATGGGTTGTTCAGAGATTTAGAACAACCCATTTTTATGCTTATGTCACAGAAATCAAATTAAGAGAAGATGTTATATTGCAATTATACCTTTCTGCTCTTTAAGTAATTAAATAGCCTTTGCGTCATTTCATCATTTTCGTGCAAAGAAATGCCTGTATAGTCACAAACCTGATTCATTGAAGGTAACCATCTGGTAATAAAGCAGTCCCTTAGCTTCGGCTGATTGAGCTCCTTATCAGCTTCAGATGAGAGAAAAGGAATTAGCTGACTTTTAAAAAGGAGTAACAAGCTATCTCCATTCGTTGATAAAAAATAAAACCAGAAAGGGAATTGCTCATCAAGCTTACAAATATAATTTCTAACTTCGGGTACTTCCCACAATTTATTCTCATTATCATTGAATCCTTCAAAAGAAATATCAACTTTTTCCTTAAAATATAGTGCAGTATTCTTATCATCCAATAGCTGAGAAAGCGTGTTTAAAGTGTTCGTGATATCCAACTCCAAGACTTCATTCTTTGTAATAGCAATATTCAGTGATTCTGCCCCGGCATTAATCATTTCAGGCAAGTTGATTGTCTTTTTTTCCATAGAGATTAATTAATAAAGATATAATAAATTTGAAGTACGAAGATAAATATATTATTTTAACTTAACACCTTCTGTTATGATATTTTTTATTTTCTATACAATTATATAACTAATCTTGTATTAAATAAAAAATGGCAAGATAGGATCGTCCATCTTGCCATTTCCTGTACTTTAGGAAGTACTATTTATCATCAAATAAATATTTACCACCTTTTTTCATCCAATTTCTTCCTTTGGTAAACATCTCACTGTCATGATGCGATGTTTTATCCTTATTATTATTTGTATTCTCAAATTTGTCCTTCTCAATCTTCTTCATTTCACGAATAACCCAGAGCAAGTCAGTCCACGACTCCTTATTGTCTTTCAGATAATCCTTCAGCGCTTCACATTTTACGATAGAGGCTATTCTGCATCCAAAGTGTTTGTAGAACTGGTCCATATCTACAATTTCCTTTCTAACCATAGTACTTGCCGACTCCATAACACCTAAATAATGGAAGAGCTCCATCTGTTTTGTTACCTCCTCTTTCGTAGAAGGACTCTCTACAAAATCATATTCCTCGAGGTGTAAATCGCGATAAATCTCAAAACACTTATCTTCTTCCAGCATTTTTCTAAGCTCAAGAATAGCCTTAATTCCCTCCATACTATTCTTTTTACTATACGCTCCCAGGAATTGAGACAGACTATAACTTACTATAAACAAAGCAGATGTAGCAAACAGCATAACAGATAACTTGCTATACACAGCTCCTGTTCCAAACCAAAAATAGATCGTTTTTAGCAGAGCATGATTAGCATCGGTACTACCGAATAACTTAAATGCCACAATTGCGCCAAGCAGAAATATGATAAAGACAAACAGTACAAGATTAATGAACCATATCAAATCTCTGAACAGATCTGTGCTTTTTACTTTTTTCCGAAAGCTCTTTGGAAAAACATAATAGTTTCTGATAAAGAAATCGTGCTGTTTCTTACAGATATGCTTTGAAAAAACTATTATAGCAATAACAACTATCGTCCCCAATAATACACTAAACATAATTAAGCATTCTGTTTTTCTCTGCTGTCCTCACCGCAGAGAGTTATTAATAAAAACGTAAGGACAATTTATTGAGCATTTATTTAGCTGATATACAGTAAAATAATCACAAATTTACGTTTTCAGTTCTTATATCTAATTTATAACTAAAATATAGAGCACAAATATAAAGAATTTAGTTTGTTTTAGGGCAATTCCAATTGAGAAAGAAACACCCAATCACTACTCAGAAGCCATTTTGGTATTCACCAAAGACACTGCTCAGAAGTCATTTGCTATTCACCAAACTTGCCGGAGATACAGTTCCCAGTTCTCTTTAATTGGATCCCCATATTTATTTGCTGTGGCCATACTTTCCCTATGCACTCTCTTGCTTATTCAGCATTCTTTGTATTCTTAGCATTCTTTTTACGCCTTCTATAAGATTTAAAGCCCATAACAAGGAATACCGACACAAGAATGATAACCCACAGATTAGCTATAAATGTAATTCCCTGAAGAAATACCTGCCATCCATTCTTTAGTGCATCCCAAAAGTCTCCAAAGAAAGTATTCGATTTAACCGCGTTTTTATAGAAAGAAACTGTGAGCGTGCTATAATTAACCCGATCATTGAGATATTTCATACGTCCTTCAATAGACTCAATATCAGCTTGTAAGTCGGTCAGTTGTTTTTGCACAGCAAGAAGATCCTTCAAGTCTTTTGCTTTATTTAGCAAGATCATCAGCTTAGCTTCAGAAGCCTTTTTAATTTTCAGGCGAGTCTGAGTATCAACATAGTCTTCAGTAACATCTTCAATATTTGTCGATTTATTATCCAGACTCTTAACGTCAGCATTATCAATGATATAAGTCATCAAGCTATCGTATTTATCTGCCGGTACACGGATTGTTAAGTCGCACCCTTTATTTGACTCGTTACTATACTTTTCGTCATTCGAGATATAAGCATCAAACTTCTTAACTGCACTTTTAATAAACACATCAGTCTTATCTATATCATTAGTCTGGAATTTAAGACTCCCGTTCTTAATTAATTTCCTATCAACAGTATTTATGGAATTATCTGACTCTTCTTCAGCTAGTTTACTAAGAGTAGTAACTTCAGTCATTTTATCACTTTCTTTAGCACCACATCCGGTTAAGAGAAACATAGATAAGAATATAAAACAGAGTGTTTTCTTCATAGTTAGAAATTTAAATGGTCATTATTTTATTAACATAGCATATTCAATCATGTAAATATAATGACAAAATATTTATTAACAAAACATTTACTAATATAAATTCCATATCAGATTAGTGCCGCACAAAGAATACACATCACACTTTGATTAGGAGCATAAAAAAGCTGTGTCGGCAAACTAATGAATAACTTCGCCGACACAGCCCAATTTTAAATTACAAGCCTCTATTTATCCGAATACAAGCCAATGGTATTTCCTTCACTATCTGTAAAAGTTGAGAAGAAACCCCTTCCCTCCGCCTCTATTTTAGTTTTAGGAATAACAATCTTTCCTCCATTAGCCATAATAAGAGCATGAGTAGCCTCCATATCATCACAATTAAGGCTTACCAGTACTCCATTTGCAGAAGGAAGAAAACCAGGTGCATAAGAAATTGCACCGGGACATAAACCCTCTTCCTCGGGGAAACAAGCCATCTTCTCATTCTCACAATCGTAAACAGAAGTCTTCACATTCAGGATAGTTTCATAAAATTTCACGGCTCTACCAAAGTCTGCTGCAGGAATCTCGAAAAACACAAGTAACTTTTTCATAATCTCTAATTTTGTTTGTTATTAATTGACTCTGCAAAAATAGAGCGGATAAATTTCGTAAAATTGTAAATAAAAGACATTATAAGGGATCAGAGAAATAATCTGAATAAGGATCACAAACAAGCAGATATTCCTTTGGCGTATATCCCGAGAAAGCTTTAAACTCCTTGATGAGATGAGCCTGATCATAGAATCCACATTCATACGCCAATTGGGTAAAATTCTCAGTAGCAGAATTTTGAAGTAGGTACAACGCCCGTTGCAGACGAACAATGCGAATAAACTCTTTTGGCATCGAACCAACATATTCAGCAAAGACCCTGTTTAATTGTTTGTCGCTCAAACAAGCAATCTGCGACAGAGCCGTAACATTAATCATAGGTTGCTCGTTGATACCTTTTACAACAGCATCAATCCTCTTCATGTTATATTCATCAAAAGAATGCAGACGATTAAGGAGATAGTTCTCAATCATGCTGATGCATTGATTATCATCCACCGTGTCCAGCACCCGCTTTTTCAAATCATTCAGCGCTGGGTCTCCAATGTCGTCTAAAGCTATATTCTTTTCATGAAACTCGTACATAGACATTGGGAAAAAGGCTTTTACAGCATAAGGTTGAAAAACAACCACTATCATGTTTATCTTTCCGGTAGAAGTAACATCGGTATAAAATTTAGTCTGTCCGCTGATAAACGACTGAGGTTGCAGATCATTCTCGAACGATGAAAACAGCCGACTACCCCTGTGAAACACAAGACTTATGCACCCGGTAGAAATTGTACGCTCCGTTACCACCGAATCGCCCTCCGTTTCCAGCGCCCAATAGTACTTCACAAAGGGCGCCAAGAGAGGAGAAGGATATATAACCTTGAATTTTTCCATGTTTTGCAGAAATACATTTCAGTGCAAAGATACAGTTGAGCCTTCTACCAAAATAGTAAAAAAGAGACATTTTAGCAGATGCATCAAAAAGAACCGGCAGAATTATTCTTTCCCAAGAGCCAATATACAATCGAGTTGATCAGACTTTCTTTAAAAAAACAAAGTGAATTATTCTTTCCCAAGAGTCCTTTTAATAAAAGCGATTTTGTCCATTCTCTCTACAGAGTAAGTATCACTCTGCTCGTCGAGATAGATAAAAAAGAACAATGCTTTCTCAAGCAGATTAGCTTTCAGCGCATCATCCGTTTTCAGCAGAGCATCCTGATAGAACAGTTCCGAAATCATTTCTATCATCATTGGCAAGTCTTGCTCTTCACATCTTTCCCTCAGGAAGCCAAATATCGTCATCACATCATATCCATAGAAGAAAGCAGAATCCGCCTGAAAATAAGAACTATACAAGTCACTGACACTATTTTCCTGGTCTGATGGATTATCCAGATTCTTTTTCCCATGAATAGCTTTATCCAATGCCAGAAAAAACTCCTGAATTATTCTCATTATATAATCTTCTTCGTACATAAATTACATGCAAAATGTTAGTATTATAAACAAAACCCAAATAACAGAACATATTACCGATGGAATCAGAACAGATTCAGTTCTATACTTCGTAGTCTTACCCACATATTTAACCCAAAAGATATAATAAAAAGGTATCGAACCCAGAATATTGACAATATTCAGCAAAGATATTCTCATATCAAATTGTATTAAAACAGGGAATGTTATTGCTCCATAAAGAACAGTATAAATAACAACAACAACTTGTCCACGCTTGTTCTTCAGCTTTCTTAGATTGAGAAACATCAGCACTCCACCAAAGAAAACAGAGCAAAGAACCGTAAAACAATATATTGCTAATCTGGAATAAAGTAAAGGAGCCTCTTGATCAGTCGTTATATTATAATCCCACTCACCAAAAAAGCCAAATGGATTTCTGGTGTTAGCCTTTACCTTCTTTTGTTGCAGATTATCTCCTTCCCTCAATTCTTGTGATTCCATTTTTTATTCGTTTTAGAGAGCTTGTATAATGATTATGATTTCTGATTATAAAAATATTAAATAGCACTTTCATTAGATAATGGCATTTATATAGAGATTCATTTTGTAAATATAATGACATTATTTTTATTGACAAAACAATATTAATATAAATTGTATATCAAGGGAATTAAGGGATAGATAAATATGTATAATCCCTTTAATCAGTTCTTATATATCAATTATTACTCTACATTTATTTATAAGGTATATTTGCTATTACATGGTTATATAATAATGTTAACGAAATATAATTCATTTAGCCATAACTAAATAATCAATTAAATATCATTCTTTATCTAAATATTATTTTTATATTTGCACAAACTAAAATTTAATATTATGCTTAGAATAAAAGAATTATGTAAGAAAAATGGCATTACACAGGCAGAACTTGCCCAGAAAATGGAAATCAGTGCATCAGCCTTGGCACAAAGTATAGCAGGTAACCCAAGTCTTGACAGAATAGAAGCAATAGCCGAAGCATTGAACGTTTCTATAGGAGAATTATTTCCTGACAGCAAATCAAAATTAACCGCCCTGGCCTTGTACGGCAGCAAATCATATAAAGCCGAATCCGTTGAAGAACTACATAAAATTACAGACCTGATAACAATAAAACACATCAACGAAAACAGAATGTATTACAGAATCAACAAACCTTATGGTATGATTTTTGATCTTGAGAGAAAAAAAGCAGAACTGTTCAATAGAGAATATCAGCTATTAGGAGAAACTAAAGGAACAGATAGCGTTTTCACCATGGAATTGGAAGATATGTCTTATTTTGGACTAACAGAGGATCAGATGAATGATATGTTTGAAAAACACAGACTCGAACGAGGTAGACACATTGGCTTTTTCTATTCAGATGCAACAAATCCATTCAGAGAATATGAAACCGTAGAAATTCAACTGCTGATGCTTCAAGATTACAATTTCAGAATGTACAAACTATATCAATACTTAAGTTGCCCCAATAATTGGTATTCTATACGCTAAACAACGCAGTATCCCTCTTCACTAACATTAGTGGAGAGGGTTTCGTTTTTTAATTCTAAAACCCAGCTAATCGATTATTCTTCATAAAAGCTTTGTAGATAAAAACAAAAGCCTGCTCTCACCATATTATTTATGAGCGCTAATCAAGAAAAACGGGCGCAAATGATGCTTTTCTGTGATTTTTAGGCGCAAATTCCTTTCCCCGTTATTCAACAGCTTTCTCCTTAGCAAGAAAGTTTGCTATGGCAGTTGAATAAACTACAGCGACCAGTCCAACAACAATTCTTATTCCTGAGGCTATTAAAGAACTTTTATTATCTATACTCATCTGCAAACGTTGAACGTAGTTCCATAGTTTATAGATAAAATCGGGAATGGCCCATACTATGATAATCATTCCCATCAGCACCAGAGCAATTTCATAAACCGACTTCCTGCTTACGGTAAATGGAACGTCTTGCTCAAAGTCGGCCGATTTACATATCAGTTTTACAATAACATGCGTCTTGAAAATAAAACAGAGATCGAGTAGAATCATAATGATAAATACAAAGAAAGAAACTCCTGCAAACATCATTTCCTCCGAGGCTAAGTTTTTTTGGAAAATCATTGCAGAGAGGTAGGCAAAGCTTCCTACCATGAGCTGGATAATTGTTACCAGAAAGTATATTCCTAAAATCTTAATGGCAATTTCATAGATATCAGACTTTTTCATAATATGGTTTTGCTTTTAGTTTTTATTGAGTTATGTGTTTATTCTCTACTCATTATCAAAAAACTTTTAAAGTTTCTAATTGGCCAACAGCTTGTTGGCTAATTGTATTTTGTTCATTATCACCAATATATACTATATTCCATAATAGTTATTCGGGTTGTGAATTCATTTCATCAAAGGTATAAAAACGACGAAACCTTCCGACAAAGGGAAGGTTTCATTATCCGTTTTAGAGTGCAGTATATCAGGACAAAGCTGATAAGGGCACTTTTACGGTACAAAGATAATTGTTTTTTTCTTATACAACAACTTTATGTACTTTTTTATTCTGGAAATTGAAACCCCGAGCATTTTTCTATTACCCTCTTAACATTGCCTGGTACTTTATTTGTTTTCAATAATTCATTTAGTTGATTATTTAGATCTGTTGCTCTATTATTAGAAACTCTACTCAACATATATTCTATAACAGTGACAGCACCAAGCAAATTATGTTTATTAGCACCATCAAACCTTCCTGCAGGCCCTGTAATAATGCTCTGAGGCAAAGCTATGTCAAGTAAAACATTACTGTGTGCACAAGCATTTCGTATTTTACATATAGCCTCCATATAGTTTTCAAATGCTGAAACAGACTTTAAACCATAATGTTGAGCTATATCATATTTTAGCCTTCTATCTTTCAGTTTTTGGAAAAGAATAAGAATAGAACTAAAAGTCATAAACTCTATAGTCTTCCATGCCGGTGCATAGCGGTCATTTATATGATACTGATGGTGACATTTAATAACCGATATTTGTTTAAATGTATAATTATAAATTTTCTTATCAAAATCATCAATAAAGGAATTGGACACTACAGCCGGATCCACAAACCATGTAGGAGAGTCAATATACTTATTAGAAACAGTATAGATAAGATAAGTCCGAAAATTTATCTCAATTCGATTTATATATCGGGTTAAGATGTTTCGCAAATCAACATCAAAATAGTAGAGCTTAACAATATCATCAAATTTAGTACCATTCACATATTCGTGAGTGCGGTTATTCTTCTTAGGATGTGTCTTTTCAAATGGAAAACAGTAAAAGCCTAAACGAAAATATCCGATATCAAGAAGATTCTCATACGCTTTTTGTTCATCTCCAATAGTAATTCCCCGGCTTTTTAATATTTCTATCTGTTCGTCTACATTTGTCGCTTTCTTCATATTACTTTATTTGTTACAAAGATATCAAATTCATTGCGTATATTGGTATTCTATATACTAAACAACGCGGCATCCCTCTTCACTAACATTAGCAGAGAGGGTTCCGCTCCTATTTCCTATAAGTACTCTCCTTAACCTCCGCAGCCATCGACATTACATTCACTTCCGGATAGGAAATCACTTTCTCTTTACTTCCTGTTGATTTTACTATCTCGTTATGAAAGTTGAGATACATAGCCTTAGCCATTTCAGACATTACCTGCTTGTAGAACTGTTCGTTTTCAAATAGCTTACTGAAAGCATCTATGTGATCCACGTAACAGCTGCGGGCCACCTTATCAAACTCCTGCGGGAAGATGCTTTGTTCAAACATCGTTGCATCATTCTTCTTAGCTAGTTTAGCCAGTTTCTTGCCCGCTTCACTTTTCATACGGTCATAGATTGTTTCCACAATCACCCGGTCGGCTTCGGTAAAGTTGCCTTTGAACATGATGTTTATTTTGTCTATGATATTCTCAAGCAGGTCTTTCTTTTCTTCCGGTTTGCTTCCCTCCTTCGGATTCTCTCCTTTCAGTATTTTATCATTGTTCGTTGGAGCCAGCTTAACCGATCCGCTGAAATTTTCCTCAATCTTTGAATTGATCAAGGCAATTTTATTTTCCAGATTCACTTTTTCATGCGGTGATTTCGGTATAAACTTATACAGAAATTCTGCATAGACATAAGAGCGATACAACTCCTTGTCGAAAGTTCTCACCACCTGAGCCATATAAGCGTAGAACCGTATAAAGTTCTTTATCAGAGAGCGTACCTTAAAGCGGTTTTCCTCCGTTAAAATATTATAAGCCTCAATTGCAGGCTTAAGGGTACTAGCCAGTTTTCCCAGATCTGTTTCTCCTTGTTTTCTTGCCGAATATATCTGATATACCTTTTCTTCATCGTCCACATTCCAAAGGTGGAACTGATCAATATCGTTTTTAAACGTGTACACCAAATTTACATCTGTTGCTTTGTCCAGCAAAGTATCTTCATAGAATGGTTCGAAAGACTTTTTAATCTCCTCAGCCGAATTTACAAAATCGAATACATAAGTATCCTGCTTATCAATGCTACTGCGATTCAGGCGTGAGAGAGTCTGCACAGCTTTCACACCTTTCAGTTTCTTATCAACAAACATGGTATGCAGTTGCGGTTCATCAAATCCTGTCTGGTATTTCTCAGCTACAATCAGCACATTAAACAAGTTGGAAGCAAAATAGATTGGCAGCCTTATCTCACTAATCTTTCTTTCCTTTGTTGAGTTTAGTTGCGGCTCGGTAAACTCTTCACCTTTATATTTTACAGAGCCCGAAAAAGCAACCATCGGACGTACATCCGTATAGCCTTTCTTCTGGCAATATTCCCGCATAAGGAAGAAGTAACGCACAGCGTGAGCACGCGAAGGAGCAACCACCATAGCTTTTGCTTTTCCCCCCATTTTGTTCAGCGTAATTTCCCTGAACTTCTCTACCATAATTTCCACCTTCTGTTCCAATACAAACTGATGGTTGTCGTGGTAAGCCTTTATTGCTTTTGTAGCAGGTGGTTCCTCTAATTCCGGATTCTCCTGCACCTGTTTGGCAATCTCGTAAGATATTTGAAAGGTTGTATAATATTTCAGTACATCTTCAATAAAGTCCTCGTCAATAGCCTGCCTCATTGAATAGTGATGGAAAGCATCGTACCCCTCTCCTTTTTTTATACCGAAGGTTTGCAATGTTTTTGGTTTAGGTGTTGCTGTAAATGCATAGAACGAAAGATTCCTATGTTGTCCTTGCGAAAGCAAAGTTTCCACCATTTCGTCCATTTCGTCCTTCAACGCCTCTTCGGTCTTTTCTTCCAGTTCGGCCATTTCCTTCAATGCTTCGTCCGTATCTGCCAAAGCAGCTTTCAGCTTATCCGCACTTTTTCCGCTTTGCGAAGAGTGCGCTTCATCTACAATGATGGCAAAGTTCTTTCCTGCATGGTTGTTCAGTTCCTTGTAGATAATAGGGAAACGGTGCAGCGTGGTTATAACAATGCGCCTGCCATCGTTGATGGCATCCTTTAGCTTGGTCGAATTATCCTTATCGGTAATAACCTCTATCTGTCCCAACGTATGATCGAAGCCCAGAATAGTATCTTGCAATTGTTTGTTCAATATACGTCGGTCGGTTATTACGAATACAGTCTGAAATATATCCTTTTCCAGCTCATTGTGTAAAGAGGCAAGCCTGTAGGTGAGCCAGGCAATAGAGTTCGACTTGCCCGACCCTGCCGAGTGCTGAATCAGGAAATTGCGTCCTGCTCCCACACTTTTAGTCTCGGCAACCAACTTCTCGACTACATCCAGCTGATGATAGCGCGGGAAAATAATCCGTACGGAGGTCGATTTACTCTCCCTCTCTTTTCCGTTATTATCAATTACAATCTTAATTTTAGTAGATTCCTGTCGTGAGATATAGCGTTGAAGAATAGAAAGCAACATTTCGCGCTGCAAAACCTTTTCCCAAAGGTAGGAAGACATATATCCGTTGGGGTTGGCCGGATTACCACCATCACCAATATTTCCTGCTCCGTTAGAACCTTGGTTGAACGGTAGGAAATAAGTCTCCATACCCTTTAGCTGGGTAGCCATTGCCACCTCGTATAAATCCGCACAGAAACAAACCAGTATTCTATTATTAAAATGAAAGATAAACTCCTTCGGATCCCGATCATGCTTAAACTGCCTTTTTGCATTATCCACGCTCTGCCCAGTGAGCTGATTCTTCAGTTCGATAGCCACAATAGGGATACCATTCAATGAAAGCACCATATCAATGGTGTTGTGGTTTTGTGTGGAATAAGCAAACTGACGAGTTTCGGTCAGTATGTTAGCATTATACTTCTCTACCAATTCTTGATTCAGATTAGAAGCTGGAGCGAAATAACAGAAACGGATATTGATACCCCTGTCTTTAATTCCCTTTCTTAGTACATAAATCAAACCATAGCGTGCCACGTCTGCCTGAAAAACCTTATATAGCTGTTTTTCTGCTTTATCTCCATACACATTAACATACCGTTGCCACACCTTGGGCTGTGTTTTATGTATAAACTGCATCAGCACAGGCATGTCAATAGCCTTTTCCTTATCGTAAGTGCTCTGATTGCCTTTTACATACCCCCCGTTGTTGAGGAGGTAAGATTCTATATCTTTTTCAAACTGAGATTCTTTCGTGTTCATAAATATCAGATTTTATTATATCAGCTTTCCCTTTTCAGTAATGCGATATTGCTGTTTAGAGCTTGTGGGCTTATCGGGAATGGTTAATTCAATAAGTCCGCCTTGCAAAGCCGGTTTTATATATAATTCTCTTAAATTCTTTTCATCTTTCAGCCCCAGAGCCAGTAATATTTCCTGCTTGCCCAATGGCTTTTCCCATAGTACATTTAATAGTCTTTCAACTTCGGGGGTAACTACGGGGGTAACTTCGGGGGTAACAGTTATAATTGCCTGATAAATAGCTTCCAGCATAAATTCTATAAACGGTGCACAATCTGCTTTTTCAGAGCTTTCGTTTATTGCATCATAATAAGCATGCTGTTTTTTGTAAATCATATTCTCTACAGGCAGATGGGCAAACCTACTGTTCCACCTGCTTAGTAAAAGAGTCTGCCAGAGGCGTCCGGTTCTTCCGTTACCATCGGCAAAGGGGTGGATAAATTCGAACTCGTAATGAAATACACAACTGGCTATCAATGGATGTTCGTCCGTTTGTTCCAGCCAGGAAAGCAGATCCTTTATTAAAAACAGTACACGATTTGCCGGAGGAGCCACATGAATAACCTCCGTATCTGCCACAACACCAACCCCACCCATGCGGAACATACCGCTTTCATCAATCAGGCCCTCAGTCAAAGTGCGGTGCGCTTCAAGTAAATCGTCCACGGAATACGGATTCCAATCCATGAATTTATCATAAGCCCTGATAGCATTACGCACCTCCTGAATTTCCTTAATGGGAGCCACTATATGTTTACCGTCGAGAATTGCCGTTATCTGTTCGGCCGAAAGGGTGTTTCCCTCTATGGCCAGAGAACCTTGAATGGTTTGAATGCGATGGATTTTACGCAATTTCAAGTCCACCTCTTCCCTGATGGAAAGGCGCGTAGCACATTCTGTTATCTTTGCAACAAGATTAACAATCTTCGTGGTAATGGTGTATGGTGGCTTGTATTCCATAATCTATATAACTTCTTTTTTCCCGGTAACGTATTCGTAAATCATTGATTTCTTATACTCTTTCAGCTCGTCTGCCTTTTGTTGCTTAATGGATATGAGTTCGTCTATGTTGGCGCATTTCTTATCTAAATAATTGGCTATGGATTGTTGTTCGGAGAGAGGGGGATATACAATAGTTGTATTTCTCAAAGTATTCAATGATAAATTGTTTATAGTTGTTCCACTAAATGAATTATTAAAATACCGTTTACAAACATCAGACATTAAAACATACTTGATAAAATATTTATTTTCTGTATCTTCAAGATTTATATAACCTGAGCTTTTGCTTAAAATAACAAGTTCTCCATTATAAAATGATAAATTGCCTATAGTCCCATTCAAAGAGATTAAGATAGAATTAAAATCTAATTTTATTTTATATTTCTTATATTCATTTTCATTTACCTGCCTTGTATCAATATGTAAGTTAATAACATCAGTTCCTAAATTGTTACCATTGATAAAATAATACCCACCATTATCATCGTAATTAGGAGTCCCGTGAAGCCCATCTCCTATTTCTTTGGTTATCAATTTCAGTCGTGTCAAATTCCATTTCTCAGGAATCTCCCCAATCCACGCAATACCACTATCTTTCATCGGCACATTATTATCCAATCCCTTACAAACGGCTTCGGTGATAACTGATTGCTTGTAGGCTTTCAGTTCTGCTATCATCTCTTCTTGCAGGGAAATTAGATTATCTATCTCGGTACATTTGGTATCGAGGCGGTTGGCTATTTTTTGTTGCTCGGGAAAAGAAGGTTTTAATACTAATAATTTCTTTAAATCATCATATTTCATACTTTGCCTTACTCCATCTCCCAATCCATAAAAGACTTTACATACATCAAATGAATGGAATTGATAGTGAAAGTATTCAGGTAAAATATCAGCTCTTTTTCTTATTGTCGTATATGCAGATGTAATAATTCCTCTTTCTCTACACAATCCAGTTCTCAAGCTTCTCTTATCATTTTGCAAATCGGTAAGTCTGAAAACTATATCACCTATATTGATTATGTTATATCCATCAAAAGATGCAGGAAGAAGCCCTTCTTTAGTCTCGATATTCTTACGGACTATATTCCCATAACTAAGAGATAATAAATTATTTTCTTCTAATTTGTTATTTTTTTCTTTATGCTCCTCAAACAAAGAAGATAAAAAGAAAATTTCCCACCCTTTCGGAATCTCCCCAATCCATTCAATTCCGCTATCTTTCATTTCCCTGCTCATCATCCCAAAATTTTAGTCATCAATTCACTTTCCACAGCTTCCAGTTCTTTGAGGTGAGCAAATATATCATCGCTCTTGCGTGGAGCAACGTATTTGTAGAACTCACGGGTAAAAGGTAGTTCGTAACCTATCTTTGTTTTTTTGCTATCTATCCAGGCATCAGGAGCAAAAGGTAGTACATTCTTTGCCATGTACTCTTTGATGTTTTCCTTGAACGGAATTGTTTCGGTATCACGCAATTTGGCATCGGGCTGTTTCTTTCCGCTTTTAAGCACAAGTTTTCCTTCTTCATCGCACAAAGGGCGTTCAACAACCACTTTGGTATATTTAAAATCGTAGTTATCCTTTAGCTTGCTTTCCACTACAATTTCAGGATTCTCTTCATCCGTAATTATCTGATTGGTGAAATCGAGGTAAGCCTTGTTTATCAGTACACGACATTTGTCGGTTATTTCATTTCGCTTGCTGCCCAACGACTTTCTGCGCTTCTCGGAGCATTTACTTGCATCAATAAGCTGCACTTTGCCCACACGGTCGGATGGTTTATCTTTGGTGATAATCCAAATATAAGTAGCAATACCTGTATTGTAAAACAAGTCGTTTGGTAACTGAATAATAGCCTCCAGCCAATCGTGCTCTAGCAGATAGCCCCTGATATTGCTTTCTCCCGAACCGGCATCGCCTTTAAACAGCGGAGAACCGTTCTGAATAATAGCCATGCGCCCGCTGTCTTTCAGCTTGGCAACACCGTTAAGTACAAACAACTGCTGACTGTCTCCAATGGCAGGCAATCCGGGTTCGAACCTTCCGGCTTCGCCCATGCGGTATTCTTCCTCTACTGCCGATTTTTCGTTTTTCCATTCAATACCAAAAGGAGGATTGGAAATAATGTAATCGAACTTATAGCCTTTAAACTTATCGTCGGACAACGTATTGCCGTGCTTCATATTGTCGGCACTGCCACCCTTTATCAGCATATCGGCTTTAGCAATGGCAAAAGTCTGCTCGTTCAGCTCTTGTCCGAAACAAGTGATAGAAGCATCCTCGTCTATATTCAGCAACCTTTCGGAGAGGCAACCCAGCATCTGACTGGTACCCATGGCCATATCGTAAATGGTAGTGGTAATGCCATCTTCCTGCAGTTTTTCTTCCTCGTAGCCAACCAGCAAATCGGCCATCAGGTAAATTATATCACGGGCGGTAAAGTGTGCTCCGGCATGCTCGTCGTAGCTTTCAGAGAACTTACGCACCAGTTCCTCGAACACGTATCCCATATCTACCGAGCTAACTTCATCGGCTCCCAAAGAAGCTTTCGCTGTATTAAACTCGGCAATTACGTTGTATAGCACACCGTTGTTGTCGAGCTTGGTAATCTCCTTATCGAAATCGAATTTCTGAATAATATCGATTACATTCGGGGAAAAATGATTGAGATAGCTACGAAAATTGGAAGCGATATTTTCAGGATCGGTAAGTAAACTCTCCCAGGTAAACGGACTAATATTATAAAAATCGTATCCGGCAGCTGCAGTTAAAAAGCCATCCTTTACGGCAAGGCCCCTTTCCTCAATCTTTTTATTGGTATCGAGCACCTTTTGTTTGGTAGAAGCCAGTGTGTCGTTAAATCTTTTAATTACGCACATGGGCAGGATTATATTCCCATATTCGTGAGGTTTGTAAGTTCCTACCAGCTTGTCGGCTATTGCCCAAATAAGGTTTGCCTTCTCCTGAACATTTATAGTGGTTCTTTTCTGCAGAATTTCTGATGTCATGTTTTTTGTATTTATAAGATACAAATTTAACTAAATTAGTTAACTAATACAAGTAATAAAGCCAGAAAATATAAATAATTCTGCCAGGCAGTTTTATTCAATTCAACCCCAAAATCCATTCCCCATCCCCTCCCCAACCAAACCTCAATAAAAAAAAATCTATCGCCAATGAAAAAAAATTATTGGTGAATAAACGTATTGAAAAACGAATAATTTTCAATACACAAAAACTTATAAATCCGTTAAAACCAAAAAATTACGTCTGGGGCTTTTCAATGAGATATTGAACTTTCTTCAATATAATATTAGAATTAATATTTATATTGAAGTTTATTATTTTATTAGAATATATGATATTTTATATACATATTTTTTGTAATATAGTTTATTTATTTATCTTTGCGCTCCTCTTGAAAATTTAAGTTTCAGGAACACTAAATTAATTTATTAACCATTTAAATTTAATTAACAGGATGATTGAAAAAGACCATTCCTTCCCGCTGAATAACAATACTTGTGTAAGAGTCTCGGATATTGCAAAAGCCTATTTGCCCGACTATAAAAAAACTCAAAGCGCCACGAGGATGCTGCGCAAAAGAATCAGAGAATCTAGAATGCTTTATGAAAAATTAATGGAAGCCGATTACAATGAGAAGAGCATGTTCTTAACTCCCATACAGGTTGAACTTATATATCGCTACTGGGGTAAGCCCGATGCTTACAAAGCTAAACACGCCAAAGATTAACATGAACGCTTGTTTGTCCGTTTTTTCAATTTCTACATGGCTGGTTTTTCCATCAAATTAAAACAAATTGCACGGTTTATAATTTATTATAAACAATATATTTAATCTCTTATTTATTCGGGGCCCATTGCCGGGCCCCTTCTTTTTTAATTCCATTCATATAAGATTATAAATCAGCAACATATAAAGGCAAAAAGTGGGCCCTTTTGTGGGCCCGCTTTTTGTTCAGAGTTTTCAACCTAAAAGTTAAATCAGAACTCATTAAATCACTAAATATCTGCTTTTTCTCTTTTTTATCTTAAACCAACGCTTTTTACTACTTTTACCCTTTTTGCCCCGATTTAACCCGTTTATTTGGTGGGCATTTTATCTTTCCATACTTTTGACTCCACAAACAAATAAACCGTTTTAAGCCTAACTAAAAAATAAATTTAAACCAATGGAAAAGAATGAAAATTTGCCTTACAATGCGCTAACAAGTGGATATATATTAATCCCTAAAAAGTTATTATTTGAGTCACTAAAACAGAAAGAGAACGAGTTCAGCTATTTGGAAGCTTTCTTAATGGTTTTAACCAAAGTGAACTTCAAAGATGCGACAGCTACCATTTACAATCAGGAAATTATTTGCCACAGAGGCGAATCGCTTATTTCCATCTATAAATGGGCCGAATTATTTCACTGGAAGCGGCATAAAACCAGACGTTTCTTTGCCAGAATGGAAAAGAACAACCTGATTCAGATTGTTCAGTTGGACAATGGGCTAAATATTATCCGCGTGGTAAACTACGATCTGTGGACTAGCAAGTGCAAAGAGGTTAATAACGAAAAACCAAAAACCAAAACAGACGAGAGTTTTGATGAGTTTTGGAACACCTACCACGAGGTTACCCAAACACCTAAAAGGGAGGTTGGCCCAGCCCGCAGGGAGTGGTCGAAACTTACCCTCAGGGAGCGGAGACTTGCCCTGGAGCAGATTAACTATTACTACCACAGTCTCGAAAACACGAAGTACATTAAGCGGGGTTTCAGGTACTTAAGCGACAAATCTTTTCTTAACGAATAATTTTATAAATAATTATATAGCTAAAATATTACCATGAACAAAAATATAAACATGCCTTTTGCGCTCGATTACGAGGAAGCCATTCTGGGCGCTTTACTGCTGGAAACCAAAGCAATGCCTATTGCCTGTCAGTACCTTCGCCCGGAAATGTTTTACGATGATAAGCATCAACTTATTTACAGCGCTATTGAGGGCATGTTTAACGACGGGCGCAGCATTGATATTATCACGGTGACCGAGGAGCTGAAGCGGCGGGGCAAACTGGAGGAAGTGGGCGGACCGTTTGCCATTGTGCAGCTGAGCAGCAGGGTGGCTAGCTCGGCTCACCTGGAAACGCACGCGCAAACGCTGAAGGATTACTTTATTCGCAGGGAACTAATCAAGGGACTGAGCGATTCGCTGAGCAAGGCGGTGGATTTGACTTTCTACACCGAGGATGTAATTTGCAACACGCAGGAGATGCTGGACGAGATTGGCAAGGATTCTAGCTGGACCAGGACTCTCCGCGAAATGGATGTGCTGATGAAGGATACCGTTAAGCTGGCTGCCATCCGCAGAGATAAGTCGAAAGATGGGGTTACGGGGATTCCTACGGGTATAAAGGCGCTGGATGAGCTGACGGCCGGTTGGCAGAATGGCGATCTCAACATTATAGCGGCTCGCCCATCAGTGGGTAAAACTATGGTGGCACTGTTTTTTGCGAAGGTGGCGGCGCAGGCGGGATTCAATGCGCTGTTCTGCAGCATTGAGATGCAGGGCGAAAAGCTGGGCGACCGCCTTATTCTGCTGGAGAGCGACATCAATCCGCAACACTGGCGCACGGGGATGACCGGCACGGAGGAGTGGATCTCAGCGCAACACACAGCGAGGGAACTGGCTTGCCTGCCAATGCGGATTGATGATAATCCGTCTATGAGTATGGATTACATCCGCGCGGAGGCTCGTTTGCTGAAGAGCAAGGGCAAGTGCGACATTGTGTTTATTGACTACCTGCAGCTTAGTGATATGCGAACAGGCGACAAGGGGTTTCGTAATCGTGAGCAGGACGTGGCCATTGCCACCCGGAAGGCGAAGATGATTGCCAAGGAGCTCAACTGTCCGGTGATTCTGCTCAGTCAGCTAAACCGTGATTCGGAAACAAGGCCGGGCAAGCTTCCGCAGTTGTCGGATTTGCGCGAGAGTGGTGCCATTGAGCAGGATGCTGATTTGGTATTGCTGCTCTACCGCCCTGCCATGGGTGGCATGGCAACCGACAAGGAGAGTGGATATCCTACAGATGGCCTGGGCATACTGATTGCCGCCAAGCACCGTAACGGACAGACGGGCAATGTGTACTTCTCGCACAACAAGAGTATGACGAAGATTGAGGATTATGTTCCGGTAATGGATCAGCTTGTGCGCAACAGTAACAAGAAGAATGCAGGGCAACCTCAGGAAGCCGAGAAGCAATCTCTGCCGGAGATTGGGAATTTGTTTACTAAGTAAAGGGGCCAATACAATACCGGCCTTTCTACCAACAATATTATTCAACTAAAATAAATATGCCAGGAGATTTTTTTGCATCAACAGTTAAAGAGGCTGCCAATAAAGAATTTAGGCGTGCTTTCAGACATCAGACATTATAAACCTAACCAGTACAGAGACGTTAGTTCAAAACAGTATCTAGCGCAGAAAAGCAGGGAACAATCCCTGCTTTTCTATTAACCTAAGTTCGATATAAGAAATTAAGAATATTGAGCAATGAAAATAGGAAGACAGCAGTAAAATAGGTATTATTAGATTTACTTATAATAAAATAAGTAGATTCTATATAGTACAAATTAACTTTCTAATGGCTTTAAGTATAAATTATGATTTATAAAATCAAAAACAACTGAGAAATTTTCCAAAAATCCATTACCTAGTAAATTAGTTACAGTCCAATTCCCAAATCTTATTTCTCCCATTTTTGTAATACATATCATTAGGCTGTCAACAGAAACATTTCCAGCTTTTATTTTATCTGCTAACAACATATTTCCGCTCAGAGTATCCTTATTTGCACCATATAAACCCTGAACTGGAAGTGATTTTTTTGTATTTAAACCATGTAACACTCTGTTATCTGAGATAAAGGTATTATTAAAGCCTGTATCAATTGTAGCACGTTTTATCTGAAATACTTTACCTTGAATTGTTACAGATAAACTTATCTCCAAATCATTATTTTTAATTTTAAATGGGATGCGATCATAAGATGCCAAACCATTTGTATTTTCCAGAATTCTTATATACCGGTCTTTATAAGAAACTTCCACTATCTTATTTTTAAAAAGGTTCCAGCCTGTAAATATTACATTCTTGTGAGTTTTTCTTGCAACACGTCCCGAATTACGGACATCAGAGAAAAGAACTACATCTTTATAATTTATTTCATTAGACCCTATTTTCAGCTTAATAGTATCTTCTTTGTTTAATCTATTTTTATATAAATTAGGCATAGTCATCCTGCTTGCTCCTGTATCCCAGATAACCACAACAGTATCCGATTTATTCAAAACCGCTTTAAAACAAATAAATAAAATGCTGTCTGTCTTATAATAAATAGGAATAGCTCCGGGAGGTAGAGAAATAGAATCTTTTTTGATGCTAGATCTGTTTACTTCCTTCTTTTGTCCTCCACAAGAACTAATTGCAACCAACATTATTAGTAAATAAAGACAAGTTGTCTTATACCGCATTAATTTTATTGCTTTCATACTTTGTTATTAAGAATTATGATAATAATTAAGGGATAATTTACAATCTTATAGCATCTAATCATAACATTTACAAAAGATTACTCATAGTCAGCCAAATCCAAAGATATATATATTTTTTATTCAACAAAACAATTATCAAAAATATTTAATTCATCGTACAGATATTTCTTTCGTAGATAGTACAAAGACGTTAGACCAAAACAGTATCTAGCGCAGAAAAGCAGGGAACAATCCCTGCTTTTCTATTTCTATCAAACAATATAATATATTGGAGAATATTACTTCGCTGCAATGTATCCAACCTCGTCTACCATCTTCTGACCTTTAGCAGAAAGTGCGAAATTGAGGAATGGAGTTACTTTGGCTTCGTCTTTCTTGATGTAGTACATGTAAAGCGGACGAACCACAGGGTATGATTTATTCTTTGCATTAGCTACAGTTGGTGCAACAAACTTCTTTCCGCCATAAGATACCTTTAGAGCTTTTACGTTCTTGGAAACATAAGCCAGACCCACATAACCAATGGCACCTTTTGTTTGACTTACCGACTGAATAATTGCTCCGGTGGCAGGCATTGAAAGGATATCTTTCTTGTAGTTCTTGTTATTTAATATATGTTCCTTGAAGAACTCGTAAGTACCCGAGCTGGTTTCTCTTGAGTATGCAATAATAGGCATATTGGCACCTCCTACCTGATTCCAGTTGGTAATTTTACCAGTAAAGATACCTTCTAACTGCTGGCGGGTAAGCTGAGTTACTTTATTGCTTGGATTAACAACAACAGCCAAGGCATCATAAGCAATAACCTTTTCTACAAGCGCCTTACCGGCGTTTTTGAATTTAAGTTTCTCGTCGAACTTAACCTTGCGTGAAGCAGAAGCAAGATCGGTACTTCCTGCAAGCAATGCCGAAATACCTACACCACTACCACCACCGGTTACTGTTACTTTTGCGCCTTTGGTGGAGTTATAACTCTCTGCCCATTTCTGAGCTACCGGTAACACTGTATCACTGCCCTTAATTCGCTGTGCAAATGCTCCCTGAGCCATTACACTGAATAATGCTATTGCTAAAAAAATCTTTTTCATCTTCAATTGTTTTGTTATTTTTTTCATATTGCAAATTAACTTCATACAGATTTCATTGTTATTTCGTATCAATTACACTTTAAATACATTTATATTACAGTTGTGTTACAATAACAACATATTAAAAAGATCTTTATAAAAACAATCAAAAACAAGCAATAGTTCAAAGATTTGCTATTTTTCGCTATAGGATACAATCCATTGATAAAACTTCTCTATTCCTTCCCGGATAGAAGTCTGAGGCTTGTATTCAAAATCCTTTTCCAGCAGAGATACGTCTGCATAAGTGCGGTAAACATCACCGGGTTGCATGCCTACATATTCCTTCACAGCCTCTTTTCCTGTAACGGTTTCAATGGTATGAATAAAGTCCATCAGTTTCACAGGACTCGAATCGCCTATATTGTATATTTTATAAGGTAACTCTCCAGTAGAGGGAGCATCGATAATTTTCTCCAATCCCACTATTACATCATCTATATATGTAAAATCGCGCTCCATATCTCCGTGATTAAAAACTTTAATCGGTGTTCCGTTCATGGTAGATTTCATGAAAAGAAACGGAGCCATGTCCGGTCTTCCCCAGGGACCGTAGACGGTAAAGAAGCGTACGCCCGTAGTGGGCAACTGATACAAGTGACTATAAGCATGAGCCATCAGTTCGTCTGCTTTCTTTGTTGCAGCATACAAGCTTTCGGGTCTGTCCACCTGATCGTCTTCCGAATACGGAACTTTTTCATTCATCCCGTATATACTGCTGGAGCTGGCATAAACAAAGTGCTCCACCCGGTTCTGTCTGCAAGCTTCGAGCACATTGGCAAAGCCTACAATATTTGATTCAATATACGAAAATGGATGATCAATGGAATAACGAACACCGGCCTGAGCTGCCAGATTACAAACCACATCGAACTTCTCGGTCTCAAATAACTTGTTTAGCTCATCTCTTTCTGTGAGATCTAACTTAATAAAGCGATAATGAGAATATGTAGCACTCTGAACCAACTCTTTATCGGCTATCTCCGCTTGGTCTATACCGGTTTCTTTCAAACGGCTATACTTCAATCTAACGTCGTAGTAACTATTTATATTATCAATGCCAACAACCTTATCGCCGCGTTCCAATAATCTTTTTACTATATGATAGCCTATAAATCCGGCTGCACCTGTTACTAATATCTTCTTCATAAAACCTATTTTATAGAATAATGATGAAACAATCACCTTTAACTATTTTCTGTTTACCTTCTACCATTTTCTTTAGAGAAGGGGTTCTGTTTACATCTTTTATACGGGCAAACAATATAGCTTTGCCGCATTGTTTCTTGTTCAAATCAATATCTTTCAGTTCCTTTAAATCCCTTTGCAGATAAGCATCTATGTTTTCCATCCTACCGGAATTATAGAAGTAGAATGTATCTATTCCTTTCTGGCGGGCTATCTCCTCTCCTGTTTTACACATCTCTCCGTAGCCAATGTATTCGTTGTAGGAAGGTATAAAGAACGATCCGGCAAAAATGGTAATGAGTAATCCTGCAGCAAGTGTATTGATTGACTTATTCAGACTCTTTTGCTTGTACAAATAATAAAGAGCCACAACGGCTATAACCAATAAAAATGCAGTTAAAACATAAATTAGCGGAGTATTTAAAAGAGCTATTGGTTCTATTCTGCTTAATATGATTATTGCTGGAAATGCAGCTCCTATAATAACCAGCGGAATGGCTAAGAGTGCAGAGACGAACTTGCTTTTATTTACTTTTTGCAATAGCAGCACTGCCAGATAGGCAAAGAAAGGAAACGCCGGAAGCATGTAAACTTCCACCTTTGAGCTAACCAGAGAAAGCCCCACGAATGTAAGGGTAATAATGGTTAGAAAGAATTTCTCCAGATCAGTATTGATTAGTCGGGCTTTTATTCCGGCAAATAGAACTCCGATATAAAGTAGAGACCAGGGAGCCAGACTATACCATATCGCCTCAAAATAGAAATAAAATGGTTTCTTATGGTGAAATGAATCTACTGCCCTGTTTACCGTTTGGTTAAACAGCAGATTGTGCAGATAGTTATATCCGCCCTCCATAAAGACTCCCGTAAACCAGATAGCTGAACCTGCCAGCAGAATACTCCATGCCTTAACGCCCCAGTATCGTCCAAAGGTTTTCAGTTCGCCTTTCACGGTAAGGAAAGCGATAACGGATAAGATGGGAATCAGTAATCCAAAAGGACCTTTAGTGAAAAGTGCCATAAAGGTATAAAACGGAAACAGATAGCTGCTCCATTTTGTGCCTTTCCCGGCATACATCTGGTAAAAGGTGTACAGAGCCAGCACAATAAACATGCACATAAGCATATCCATTCGCAATACGATTCCTGCACCTATGAAATATCCGCTTGTAATCAGCATTAATTGTGCAGAAAGACGACTCTTTTGGTCAGCTTCCGCTGCAATCCATTTATCCATTACATAGAGTACTACCAAAGCGGGAATTATGGAGAACAATCCCAGAAAGATCATGCTATGGGTACCGAATAAGAGCTTACCCAGTATCACAATCCACAGATAAAGCGGTGGTTTGTCGGCATACGCTATTCCATGGTTAGTAAACGTAAAGAAGTTGCCATTGCGTATGGCTTCATCTGCAATACTGAGGTATTTCAGCTCATTATCCGGTGTAAAATCCCGGAATAATAGCAAAGGCAGAAATGCCAGCAACAACAGTAAATATTTATTCGCTTTCATTTAATCGGTATTTGTAGTCTTTTCGTGCTATTACTATATTGCGGAAGTAAGCCACAAAACCTACTGCCTGACCTAATATCAAGACCGGATCTAAACGAAACATTCCATAAGCTATGATTATAAACGAGCCTATCAAGCTGATAACCCAGAAGCCAACAGGTAGAATAGATTCGTTTCGTTTAGCCGAATAAACCATTTGATATACAAACCGAAGGGTGAATATTATTTGTCCCATGGAGCCAAATACAAGCAGCCACAAAGGTACTTTATCGTTTTTCAGGAAGGAAGCTATAAATTCATCGGCATTGTTGCATACAAATATCAGAGCTACAACGGGGGTAAGTAACATTATGGTACGCAGCAAAGCATGTACCCGCTGCCAGTCTCCCTTTTCGTGAAGGTTCCATATATAAATATAGTAGGAAATAAACTGTCCCAGCAAGATGGAAAAATCATTTCTCATCCAGCCATAGATAACCAGCAGATATGATCCCAGAATACTTAAAACCCAGAAGATAGAAGGAGACAGCACCTTCTTTGCCCTTTCAGATAATATCCATTGAAATAAGATACGTGCCGAAAAGAATGCCTGGGCCAGGAACCCAATAACATACATTACCATTGTTTATAGCAGATTATTATCGCCAATATTGTAGTTGATATATCTCTTCTTCATCCATCGGTATGCAAAGCAGTCAATGAATGGAGAAACCAGTCTGTTCCATAAATTATATTTGGAAACACCGGCCACGCGGGGAAAATGGCGAACAGGTATCTGCTTCACCTTTCCATTCTGCAACAGAATCAACGCAGGAAGGAAACGATGCATTCCGGTAAAGAATGGTACTCTCCTGGCATAATCGGTATGCAATACTTTGAGGGGGCAACCGGTATCGGAAACTCCGTCATGAGTCATCATGTTACGGAAACCATTGGCTATTTTCGACTGAATCTTCTTGGAAAATGTATCTTTACGATTGGCTCTTATCCCCATCACCATCTCATAGTCCTTGATGTGTTCAAGCAATAAATTGAAATCGTCCGGAGTGGTTTGCAAATCGGCATCCATATATCCCAGGTATTCAGAACAAACGGTGTCAATTCCGGCTTTAATTGCAGCACTCAATCCCGAATTCCGAACTAAATCCATATAATAGAAATGTCCGTTTCTATTACATATTTCGGTCAGAAGCTTTTTGCTGTTATCTTTCGAGCCGTCGTTTACAAAAAGCACACATGCCGGATAAATAGATTGTGGTAAGAACTTGCCTAGCTTCTCTTCTAAAGCGTATATATTGTCTTCCTCGTTATACACGGGGACAATTATGGTAAACTTATAGTTTGCTGATTTATTCATTTTACAAACTGTTTATGTGGTTTAATTTATGTCTGCTTTTCAAAAAATAAGAGATAGCAGATTTTGCAAATTAAGCGCCCAATTTTGTAGAAAATTTGAAGAAATTCTGTAAGGCCAATCTATTTAACAGAATTAAATATCTGAATGTCTAAGTGTTTTTCTAATAATAACTCCATATTCAGAATTTCTACAAAATGTATACCTTAAATTTGTTAACTGTGCTTTGATCTTTTTTATTTATAAAACCATCTCAGTCATAATTATCTTATTTATTTCATTTATATTTGTTCTTATGAAGCTATTGATTATTGAAGATGAACGCGAACTGTCTCGCGGTATAGCAACCTATCTTTCTGCAGAGAACTATCTGTGCGAACAGGCTTTTACGTTTAATGAGGCCATGGAAAAGATAGGCCTTTACTCTTACGATTGCATTTTGCTGGACTTAATGCTACCCGGAGGAAACGGACTGGATATTCTTACCGAAATAAAGCGACAGAATAATCCTGCAGGAGTTATCATCATCTCGGCAAAAGATTCACTAGACGATAAAATACGCGGACTGAAGATTGGGGCCGACGATTATCTTCCCAAGCCTTTTCATCTTCCCGAGCTTAGTGTACGTATCTATGCAATCATCCGTCGCAGGTTATTTTCAAGCAGCAACATGCTCACCATCAACAACCTTACAATAGATATTCTAAATAAGGAAGTTAAGGTGAACGAACAGATTATAACTCTTACAAAAACCGAATATGAGCTTCTTCTATTTCTCATAGGAAACAAGAACAGAGTTGTTTCTAAAAATGCATTGGCAGAACATCTTAGTGGCGACATGGCAGATATGCTGGATAGTCAGGATTTTATCTATGCACATATCAAGAACCTGAAAGCTAAACTGGCAGAAGCCGGTTGCCAGGATTGTATTAAAAATGTTTATGGAACCGGATATAAATGGATTGAATGAAAAGTCTACTTCAAAAGAGTCTTACCAGATTTACAATTTGTACGGCGATTATATTTATACTCGCCACTCCGTTTTTTTATCTGCTTACAAAATACTACTATGCAGAAGATTTAAGTGAGGTTATTGAAGCTGCTAAATCGGGAATTCCTATCCCCCATACAGACTTTGAACGAGATATGTTCGAGGGTATATTACTGCAGTTCGGAATAATAATGGGAGTTCTACTGGTTTCATTAAGTGTGATGCTGAAAGTAATCTCAAAGCAGATATGGGCTCCTTTTGATGATACACTGAAACGCATTGAACACTTTTCGCTTGAACAGGAATCACTCCCTCTGTTTTTAAGAAGCGACATTAAAGAATTTAACCGGCTTAATTCTGTACTATCAAAGCTAATAGAGAAAAACTTGCGCAGTTACAAGATGCAAAAGGAGTTTACTGAAAATGCATCGCATGAGCTCCAAACTCCTCTGGCTATTTTTCAGACCAAACTTGATTTATTGCTGCAACAGCCCGACTTATCTGAGCAACAGGCTGACATAGTACAAAGTCTGTATGAAGTGTCCGGACGATTGGCACGCCTGAATAAAGACCTCCTCTTACTTGCCAAGATAGATAACAGACAGTACACGCAGATGGAGATTGTAGATGTAGTTCAGCTCACAAATAATATGTTGCCTCTTTTAAATGGATTTACCCAAGGAACAACAATCAATGAAGATATTCAGGTGGAATCTCTCACTGTGGAGGCAAACAAAACTCTGCTTGAAAGCCTGATCAATAATTTGGTGGTAAATGCTGTAAGACACAATATTGCCAACGGAGAAATCTTTATTACCATAAAACCGGATAAACTGATTATAGCAAACACCTCGGCAGAAGGTATGCTCAACAAGGATTTAGTATTCGAACGCTTCAGCCGATCATCCGAGAAAATAAAAGGAAATGGTTTGGGACTAGCCATAGTAAAGGCTATCTGCAATTTCCACAGATGGAATATTGAATATCAGTACAATGAAAACAGACATGAGTTTATAGTCCGTTTCATTAACTAGACTATAAACTGAATGATGTACTCCTTTTTTATTAAGACATTTTATATTATTTATTCTATCCATAATATTATAAGAAATCATATTCCATTAATTACCTGGTGAAACAAAACTTTGGTGTAAGATTCTTTGTTGATTACAATCTTCTACCCTCTCCCGTTCCCGGGAATTGCACTCTCAAGCATTTGCTTACAATAAAGGTTTAATTCTAGACAATAATTATCCGTTGGAGATCAACAAGTAGACTTCCTAGCAAAAAAGGGGAGCAAAGAACCGCTGCTCTCTCCTTCCCCCTCTGCATAGTCTAAAAAAACAAAGAAAACGTTAGTTAAATGCATATTATCTTTTTACGAATTTACGGGTTACAGTAGCTTTATCTGTTACAATCTTAGCCATATAAATGCCTTCCGATAAGAAGCTTACATCAACAGGATCGCTACCGGATATTTGTTTTGAAAGAAGCAGACTGCCGCTTAAATCGAAAACATATATCTGCACATTGCTTTCGGAAGTATTCAGGTTAAAGCTATTGCCAACAGGATTTGGGTAGATTATTATTGCTGATGCATCATCGGCTTTCTGCTCAACTACTCCCGTACCACTTCCCGGTGAATAATAGTAAATGTTTTTGGTTTTATTGTCCCAGCCGGATGTTCCGGTATTCCAGGTATATTCTATTTCCTGAAGAGGCTTGTTTAACCCACCTGATACTGTAGCTAAAGTATATGGACTAAAAAATACTGAATATCCGGAAGGTAAAATTAAATCGGCGTAGGTATAATTCAAATCAAAAGTGGTGAGTTCCTTTGTTTGCTTTACCCACTCATTATTTTCCCGCTTATAAGTATAATATTCTGTGTTATTTCCATTGGCATCGTACTTCAGTTCATACATTGCAACATTTATCCAATCATTTACAAAATTCCAGTCGGAACGTGTTTCGGTTGCAATACGATTATTGGTATCATAAGTATATTCGTACTTCATCATAGGCATCCAGCTTGCACCTGTCCAATTAGAATATGTATTTCTTACAACTTTACCACCGGCATCGTATTCATAATCATACTTCATAGCAGTGGTCCATTCTTTAGCATCGGCATCCCAACTGGAAACAAGCACTAGTGTAAGCTTGCCATTGGTATAAGTATATTCGTATTTTACACTATCTACCCAGTCATTGGCAGTTGCACTCCAACTGGAAACAATGAACTCTTTGGCGGTGTTGTCGGCATTATAAGTAAGAACAAATTTTGTATCTTTAACCCAATCGTTACCACTGACGCTCCAATCATAGAAAATTATCTGTGTAGCATATCCGCCGGCATTGTAAGTAAATTCCTGCTTTGCATCTTTATCCCACGTGGTATTCCATTTATAACTGATAGCTACATCCCATTTACCATTGGCATTGTAAGTGTACTCGTCTTTCGTAGCATTTACCCATACGTTGGAAACTTTATTCCAGTTATAATAAATACCTGTTACCCATTTGCCGCTGGAATCATAAATGTATTGGTCTTTAGACGTTTTTTCCCATCCAGAGGGATCGCTGCTCACCGCAAACAGAACAGTACTATCGAGCTTTTGCTTAGTCACTGCATCTCTCTGAGTAGGAATTAGAGAAGTAACGCTTTTTTCCAGAAGTTTAAGATCTTGTTTCAACTGAAGCTCTTGTTTATCAAGCCCTTTTAACTGCTGTCGGGCTTTTAGTAAACTTAATATTCCACTGTCGTTAATTTGTCCGAGAACGAACAATGCGGGCAGGGTGAAAAGTAATGCGAGTAGAATTCTTTTCATAGTCAAATTATTTAAAAGTGTTTATAGTATATGGTTATATAAAAACACTTTAGCAGTCCATTTAGTTCTCCACAGCTTGCAATCTTTGTTTGCTTAATTCGGCATCAACGCCGTTTTTTCTATTTATCTATTGAAAATAATCATAATTTGTATATAAATAATTTGTATTTGGAATTATATGAATAAATTTGCATCTGGAAAAAAATATGCAAATATTATAATTTAAAACGCGATAAAAATATGGCTTTAATTAAATGTCCAGAATGCGGCGAGTCGGTATCTGACAAAGCCCCTAATTGTCCTCATTGCGGATTGGCAATAGCCGGCAACATCATCCCTTGTCCGGAGTGTGGCGCAGTAGTTCCTAAGGGAACTGTAACATGCCCTAAGTGTGCTTTCCCATTGCAAGAAGTTAAAGAGCAAGTTAAGAACGTTGAAGCAAGCCCTGCTCCTCAAAAACCGGCCATAAAAGCCAGCGAAGAGGTATTAGAGAAAATTGGTCCGGTATTTCTTGAAGCAAAAGAGCTATACGAGAAGAAGAAGTTTGTTTCTGCTTACGACAAGATTAACATTGCACTCTCTGCAGCTCCAAACAACACAGAATGTTTAAAGCTGGAAGCAGCAATTGTATCGGGCATCTGCGATCATTCGCAAAAAGTGGCGGAAGAGCTGTTCCAGAATAAGGAATATGCAAAAGCATTGGCCGAAATTGATACAGCTTTGAAGTTCGCTCCCAACAGTCAGGCTCTGCTAAACCTGAGCAACGAAATTAAGCGGGCAAAAGCACGCCGTAAGACTCGTATCACAGTGATCTCTGTTCTTGTAGTTATCGCTATTGCTGTTGTTGCAGCAATGAGTATACGCAAATCTTTTACTGCAGAAGAGGAAAACGAAGCATGGACAGCTGCTCAGGATTCAAATAACATATCTTGCTACGAACAGTTCCTGGAAGATTATCCGGATGGTGCTCACTCTATGGATGCTCAGGAGATGCTTTTGAAGCTTCAAAAAGATGAAACTGATTTCTGGGGCAGAGTTCAGTCGTCGAGCGATGTTTACAGCTATGAGCAATATCTGAAGAAGTTCCCTCAGGGTATGTATGTGGAACAGGCTAAAACCAGCATCGACTCTCTGGACTGGGTTAAGGCTTCCAGAAAGAACACTCCCGAAGCATTTGCCGAATATCTGGCTGCTCACCCGGAAGGCGCACACATTGGCGAAGCTCAGTCGGCTAACGAAAAGATTGCCGCTTCGGTACCTACACCAGAAGAGATTGCAGGCATGAAGAGTTTCTTCTCTACCTACTACGCTGCTGTAGAAAACAAAGACGAAAGCTCTGTACTTGATTTCTTTGAAGCTGTTACTCCTAAATATTATGGTATTTCCAATGCCAAGAAGAGTGATATTCAGTCAAACATTAAAAAGATGTATGCTAAGGATATTAAACAGGTGCACATTGCAATTAACGATGCAAGCTTTAAGGTGACTAAGGATGAGAGTGGTAATTTCCACGTAACATTCCCTATTGATGTAACTTACGATCGTGAAGATGCTGCCAAGACAAACACTTCGAGCATGACAGTTACTGCTGTGGTAAACGGAGATCAGAAGATTACATCTATTGTATCGAATAAGAGTAACAATACTCTATAAGATTTTTTTCCTTTTTATGATTTTTATAAATTTTATAGATTTTGTTTAATTGTGAGAGAGAGAAGGGCTGTGAAGTTCTCCTCTCTCTTTTTTTATTGGCTTTTCAAGGCTCTCCCAGATAATCCACTATCGCTTTAACCTGTCGTGGGGTATAAAATATATAAATTTATATTGGCAGCTGTTCTTTATCACTTTTAATTTTTAATTGCCAGAGCAGAAGCAGATACTTCGTTTATAGTTTCAGAGGGGTACATAGCGCGGAACTTTTCCGTTAGATCCATCTTTAACAAATATCCGTATGCAAATTTTGAGGCAGTAGCCTTTTCTATAGTAAAATCATAAACGGAACCATTGTAAGACATTTCAATATCATTCATTTTTAATATATCCGAGGATGAGAATGTTCCATTAATTGTATCTTTTGCAGAAGTAATATAAACTAAATCTCCACAATGTGAAGTTTTACATTCTAACTTGTAATAATTAAAAATATTCAAGGGACAAACGTTCTTCAGTTCTGCATTAATTTTACTCTTCAGGTTCTCGTCTCCAACATTAACTACAAAAGCAGGATCCTCAATAACCACATATTTGTATTTTATAGTAGAAACCTTAACAAAGAAATTAATCAAAATATTTTCGGACGCCTCTTTATCATACGTAAGACCACCAATAATTGCCGTACCGGCTCCTTTTAAAATACATAGATATTTATTATTCCCGGAGTCTTTTATATCAAAATTACCACTTCCATACAAGCCCATATTAGAACCATTTGTTTTGATAGATATAGCCAACGTATCTCCAAGTTTAGCCTTTATCGTATCATTAAGAGAAATGAGCATTGAATCAGAACCGTTTACGGAATATGAAACCTCAGTTTTAAGTTTATAGGACGTTTCATCATCACTCTTACTATCCTTACAACAAACGCAGAAAAGTGGTATCAAAACCAAATAAAAAGCACTAATGTTTTTTTTCATAACAACAATATTACAATATAATCTATTAAAAGATATATTTTCTATATATCTAATGTAAAATTAATAACAAATTAGTTATATAAAAAAAGAAATGTACAAAATGTTATTATTTAAATTCAATCAGTCGCTTTTTATCTATCTATTATAAGATATTTACAATTATACTAAAGCGCATTAAGAGAATATTTACGGCTCACCCAAATGCTCAACAATAGCTTTAACCTGGCGTGGCGTATAAATCCTGTTACGATGATTGTATTCTAACTGGGCCAATTCGGCAGTTAGCCCACTATTGCCGGCTATCCAGCGGGCAAGTATGCGCAAAGCTCCAGGGATAGTCATATACGGATTGTAAAGGCAAGCCAGTTCTACCTTGGTATACGCCCGGATCTTAAATTCTTCTTCTGTTTTTATCATTGTCTTTCTTGTTTTTATTATAGATTCTCTTGTTTTTCTTCCCGTAAATTTACCAATTATCACCCGTTTATACAAGTTTTAAAGGCATTAAAACGCCTATTAACTGTAATTAATTCACACCAATTACACCTAATGCATTCTACTGTTTACGCTCCCCCGCCATGCCCTATCTTTGTAGTGTTAACAAGAAAGGATAAGAGCTCTTCACCGCAGTATTAATCAACTAAAAATGTAAAGAAAATGAGTGTAAAGTATTCAGTAGTTATGAGAAAGAACCCGTCTAAAGCTTCGCAACCAGGAAAGTATTATGCACACGCACAGGCGTATGGTGAAATGGATTTTGATTCGCTTTGCGAAGAGGTAAACGGGCGATGTACCGTAACCCGTGCAGACGTGGCAGGTGTTATAGAAGCTGTTCTGGATTCAATGAAAAAGGGATTGACCGAGGGTAGAATTGTTCGCCTAGGAAACTTCGGTAGTTTCCAGATCGGAGTGAGAAGTAAAGGCGCCGAAAAAGAAGATGAGTTTGTATCTTCATTGATTCGCGGAACCAAAATCAGTTTCCGCCCTGGTAAGTTGCTTATCAATATGCAAAAAACACTTGCTTATGCGCAGGTACCTAAGCTGCCGGTAAAGGTTACCAATGGTGGTAACGAGGTGGGCTAGCAGGCGCACAGGTAAACCGGAGGGGTATCTCTCGCAAGAGAGAGCCTCTCCTATTTCAAATTAGTTATTAATCAGCAAAAACGAGAAACATGAAAATTTTAGATGGCATAATAAACATTCTGCAAATGGTACTTCCTTTTCTGAAAAAGAAGGATGCCAAGCAAGTGCAGGATTTCACCGAACTGGTAAAGAGTCAGTTCGACTACCTGATGGAGCAGGTAACCCGCTTTGAGAAGGATTACTTCGAGCTTTCCGAGAAAGTGAAGCAGATGTATCAGGAGATGATTACGCTGAACGCACAACTAAATACCGCTCTAAAAGCGCAATGTATTGTAGTTAGTTGCAAAGACCGGCAATAATTACGGCACAAAAAACAGAATTACGGCATTCGGGCTCCTGAATGCCTTTGTTTATAAGGGTTCCGGAATAAAAAACGGCATTTTTAAATAAATTACGGCATTTGCAAATAAATTACGAGAACAAAACATAAATAACGGCTTTTAGGGATTCAGAAGGCCCTGTTTATGGGGGTTACGGAATAAAAAACGGCATTTTAAATTAAATAACGACAAAACAAAATGAGAGAAATAAACTTAATAGTAATTCACTGCTCGGCAACGAGAGTGGATAGAGATATCACAGCTAAGGACATAGATTCGGCACACAAAGTAAGAGGATTCAGTTCCTGGGGTTATCACTACTACATCCGTAAAAACGGCAAAGTGGAACCAATGCGAGGTCATGATGAAGTTGGAGCTCACGCCCGCGGATACAATGCAAAGTCTCTAGGCATCTGCTACGAAGGCGGGCTGGACACTAACGGTAAACCGGCAGATACTCGCACACTGTCTCAGCAAATTGCACTGCACTCCCTGGTAAGCAAGCTACTCAAAGAGTTTCCAGGAAGCAAGGTATTAGGCCACAGGGATTTGAGTCCGGACAAGAACTATAATGGTATTATTGAGCCATTTGAGCGTGTGAAGGAATGCCCCTGTTTTAATACAGCCGATGAGGTTTGGGAATAACGAAACAGACAGAGCTTTTCTTCAAGAATTAGAAGAAAAGCTCTGCTTGTTTATACATTGAACAGATATTCACAAAGAGTAAAACTATAATACACTTATTAGTATTCAAGAACTTACAAAGCAACCTTAAACCGTTTATCTTCTATTCTAATAAAATAAATCTGGTTAATTGGAAGAGTAATTCTCAATTCATTATCAGCAACCTTGAACGTTTGAATCAAAGCGCCCAGGGTGTTATAAACTGAAACCATTTTCCCCGGTTCTGCATTCTTTATAACCACATTTCCCGATTCAGTATATAATGATACATTATTTGTTTCTAGCTCTGAAATAGCTGTAGACTCTTCTTCAATAATGATATTAAAATCTTTCCACCCTTCAGCACTTTTATAAGCAGAGTATGAACCTTTAGGAACATAAAGTTTGCATGTGGTTTTATCAACCAATCCAAATGAATATGGTTTTTCATTATCCTCATCTAAAGAGACCAATACTGAAGGTGTTGTTTTCTTGCAATGAAGATCTTTTAATGCCGAGCATCCCAAAAAAGCACAATCACAAATATACTTAATACTGTTCCCTAAAAAAACTGAAGTTAATGATTTGCAATCCGTAAAAGCCATGGAATAAATAATAGATACACTATTAGGTATATCTATAGATTTTAGTGCAGTACAATTCCAAAAAGCTCCAAGTTCAATAGTAGTAATGCTGTTACCCATATTTACAGAAGATAGTGAAGGAGAATAGCAAAATGAAAGTTCTGAGATAGTTTTTACACTATTAGGAATTGTTACAGACGTTAAGGTTTTGCAGCCTGCAAAAGCCGCATAAGCAATGATTTCAACACCATCTGGAATTATGTATTCAGACGACTTTGCATCAGGATATGCAATAATCTGAGTTCCATCTTTGCTAAATAAAACTCCATCAACAGCTTTATAATTAGGATTATCATCTGAAACTACAATTTTTTTTAATGATGTACAACCACAGAAAGGATTATCATCTTCCATATCTATAACGCTAGCAGGAATAACTATAGAAGTTAAGCCTGTGCAACAAGCAAATGCTTCACTACCTAATTTCTTTAAACCATTCGGAATAGTAACAGAAGTTAAGTTTGTGCAATAAACAAAAGCATTAGCACCTATTTCCTTTACACTAGTTGGAATAGCAACAGACGTTAAGTTTGAACAATAGGCAAAAGCATCTTCACCAATGCTATCAACGTTATTAGGAATTATATATGTTGAAGATTTTGCATTTGGATAGGCTATTATTTCTGATTTATCTTTATTAAATAATACGCCTTCAACAGTTGTAAATTTCGTATCATTTTCTGATACAATAAATTCTTTCAATCCAGTACAAGAATAAAAAGCATCAGTCCAAAGGGTTCTCAAGCCTAATGGTATTGCTATAGAAGTTAAACTTACACAATCACGAAATGCAAAACCACCAAAATGAGTAACAGTATTAGGGATTGTAATAGTTTTAAGTCCTTTACAACCAGCAAAGGCATACCACCGAATTTCAGTAACCTTATCTGGGATTTTGAGAGAAGTTAAACCTGTACAATCTGCAAAAGCAGCTTCTTCAATGCAAGTAATATTTTGAGGTAGAATTATGGAATTCAAGTTACTTAAATTGTAAAACATATAATCCGAAATATAATCAGACAATGTTTCACTAGTATTAATTTCGTAATTATCAATACTATCTTTATCGTATTCATCATAATCATAATAACATTTGTAGTAAGCATCTCCTCCAGATACTATATTAGCACTAGCCATATCCAGGTTCTTAAGCTTTCCTTCAGTCTTACTATCTTTCCAGAGACCTCCTCCCGCCATCTCGCGAATATAAAGGATATCCGTTCCGTTTAAATTACCAGACAAGGTTAAATCTGTAATTAAATACTTATCCTTTGCCGGTATTAATGTAGATAATGTACCGGCAGTTTCAACACGGACGGTAACTGGTGATGTTTCCTGTGCTTGCAAGCCTACGGATAGAAATAAACTAATTGTTGCAAGTAATAATTTTAGTGTATAACATTTTTTCATAACGATATAATATTAAATTATTATTATCTTAATACAGACAAAAATACTCAACATCATTCTCGCAATCTATATATTTTAACACTTAAATTCTAACACCATATATATTTTATCAGTTTAAAGATTACTTCCTATTTTATTAACAAAAAGCAATACACATATTTGATTAATATGTTTGGGGAATAAAACAAAGGCAGGGATAAATCCTTGCCTTTTTACATAATAGAAAGCATTGAATTCCTAATCAGAAAGTATAAACCAAACTGGCTGTTGTACCTTTTACTGATAATTTAAGCTCCTTCCCTGCCTTGTAATGATATACAACTGATGTAATAGTACAAATAATAGCTGCCCCTAAGCAGACAGTACCAATATACAATGCATTAACGGCTCCATGAGATAAAGCACGTTTGTAAGCATACATAAAACAGCCAATGAGTGCTCCACCGAAAACTGCTGCTGAAATTCCATAATTTGTAGATTTTCTCTTGTACTTTTTCGCTAAAGCATTATGATCGATAATAATTGACTGGGAGGAGATCAGGCTATCCTTGGATGCAACAGCAGAACTGTCATTAAAAACAATAGAACTCTATTTTAAGGCAGAGCCATCTTCTTTACTAGATTTTTGCTGAGAGAATGCAGTTATAGAAATAAAAAACATAAAGGTTAAAAGTAATGCTTTCATACATAACAGATTTAATCAAGTAAGCTCTTTTCATTTGCTTATTTATACAATGATACAAATAGACTGCATATTATACAAGCAGAATATGTTTTATTTTCATAATATAGTCCGAAAATATTTACCGAGAATGTTTTATATAAAAGAATGAGCGTTTTATGTAAATTGTATATATGTATATGCAGTATTTTTATTATATGGTTGTTTTATATAGTTAAGAATATATTCCAAACAATATGATTATAGAAATTACATTCGAACATAGAAGTTCCAGACCACACGAAAAGTGCGATGGAATTCATACTGCAGTAATTGAGACCAGTAATTATAGAGGAATTTATGTAATTAAAGACACCGATTCTGCTCCTTTTAATTCGTATTCAGTAAAAGCTGTTACAACCGGAAAGGAAATGCAACTGGAAACTATTATTACGGGCCTTAGTAAGCTCACGGAGCAAGCTAAATTTGATTTTTTAGATCAGTTGGCTGAGTTATATAATAACAAAACTATACATGGCAATATTTATATTGCATATTAAATGAATGACTAGCTTAACAATCAGGATGTTAATTGGGGCATCCTTATATGAAAATAGCCTCTCTTCGCGATGAAGAGAGGCTATTTTTATTTATACAGACAAAATTTGATGTGCCATGCGTTTACCAGCTTCGAAAGCATGCAGCAAGTCATTGTCAAAATGCTCTTCATGCCATCTCAACTTCTCTTCTTTTGAATAGCCCGCCGTTTGAAGAGCACAGAAAAAAGCATCAGTCAGCTGGCTTTCGACTTCCACTTTGCCGATCAGGCCTCGTTCACCAAATTCTTTACGCGCATAAAAGGCATATCTCCAAGAGAGTTTAGAAATAAAAAAATGAGAATGTAGACTCCATTTTAGAATAGTTTGTAAGCAATACAACTATCTCCTAACTCATTCCATTTGATAAAGTTAGAGCCTGTTTTAAATTTATTGATATATTTGCAAGTAATCATAACTTTATTGATAATACTATGAGCAATAACATTCAATTCAAAACATTTAAAAGATATATTTTTTAAAATGTTTATTTTTACATTTCATTCAGGCCATTGGTCTTAAATTCTTTAAGCGTAACACGTTCCCAATACTCGGGCATCCATTTATCGAGTTGTGCATTGTGATATTGTATTTGCAGCACATCATCTTTAACCATTTTATAACGCAGTTCGATGTTTGTATTTGACAATTTAGGAACCACACCGTGCTTGATAATATGCTCTGTGTATGTACTGTCTGAAGTAATCTTGTAAGTGCCATACCCCACAATACTGGTATTAGTCATAGACCAATTAACAAATGTACAGAAAGTATTGTCGGCATTGATTACTGTGAAATTATTGGTTGCCAATTTACGGAGACTACCATCACTGTTTTTTACATTTCGGCATTGTCTCCAAAAGCCTACAATCGACTTTGATTCAATTAAAGGATTTTGCACCTGTCCCGATAATATTGAAGTTGCATTGCCGCACGAAGCTTCTTTTGTTGCTTTATTACCTTGAAGAACAAAGTTGACCGGAATTACATAGTACATACTCACATTCTTACCTCCTTTTTTCCCGGGAGTCCAGCCGGTAAGTGTGCTTACTACCCGCATTGCTTCTGCTTCCAATAAATTGGATTGAACGGATTTATTAATATGCAATATATTTATATTGCCTACTTCGCCTTTATCTGTTATGACAAATCTGACATAGACTCTTCCCTGAACTCCGCTTTCCTGTGCTTTAGTTGGATATCTCAGATTGTTAGATATGTATTTTAATAGAGCATTCTGACCGCCTGGGTACGCAGCCACTTCATCTACAATTGTGTAAACTTCTTTTTCCCCTGTTTTAGGATTTATGGAGTCATTAACCTGTGCTGCTCCTGCACTTTGATAAGAAAATGAAAGAATATTACTATTATTACTGCCAGCTGAAGAGTTGTGCAAACTATTTGCATAAGAAGCCAATGAGATGGAACATAAAAAAAATGAGACTGATAGAATGTATTTTTTCATAAGTTTTGTTTTCATAAATTGTTTTTAAAAATATATTATTATATTTATTATTAGGTGATTTTAATTATATATTTGTGATTATTTAACAATTTATTTGAAAAGAATATTCAATAAACCATAATTCATTATTTATGACTATTATTATCCGGTAAAACTATAATAGTTCATAAACTTATGTTTTGTGGTAAAAGCAATAGTAATGAAAATGGTTGACTGACATAACAGTTCAGTCCTAATTTTCATCTCAAAATAAAGGTTTTACCGGACATTAATAATATTCTTAATTCCATGAGGTTTGGGAATAAACAACAGAGCCTCTCTTCGCAATGAAGAGAGGCTCTGATTCATTTATGCAGATATTTATCTGATTCTATAATTCCATGATTACTTGGAAACGGCTTCCAGCTTTTTCATAATAGAGAAGATGAATGTACCTGAGATAATACAAAGCACTACAAGAACGCCCCACATAATCCATAATTCAATTCCCCATAAATAACCAATGATTGCTACACATTTGTTACCTATAGCTGTGGCTGCAAGCCATCCACCCTGCATCAATCCTTTATATTTAGGAGGAGCTACACGGGAAACAAAGCTAAGCCCCATCGGACTAAGGAACAATTCGGCAATGGTTAGCATGAAGTAGGTTCCAATAAGCATGTTTGGTGAAACTAAAACATCACTTACTCCACCGGTAGATGCAATTGCATCTGGATTAGGAAGGCCTAGTGAACCTATTGCCATCATTATAAAGGCAAAAGCTGCAATAAACATACCAATTCCAATCTTACGCGGAGCCGATGGCTCTTTATCCTTACTACTGAGCATAGAAAAGAATGCTACTGAAACAGGAGTAAGAATAACGATGAAGAATGGGTTGAACTGCTGGAAGATTTCAGGAGTGATAGTTAATATTTCCGGCATACCAACATAGTAGGCGTATGCTCCGCCTGCTCCAATAAGGAAAGCTATTGCCGATATTACTTTTGCATTTTTACTTCTTGCCTGAATAAAACCAAGAATTCCATAGAAAGCCACAATCATCATTACCATGGTAGGCAAACCGAAACCTATTCTCGTTAGTCCGCCAACAGCACTATTGGTATAGTCGCGGGCAAACCATGTCAATGTTAATCCGTTCTGATGGAATGCCATCCAGAAGAAAATAACAACTGCAAAGACAAGACACAAGGCAATAAGTCTTTGCTTTGTCTCGGCACCTGAAAGTTCTTCTACATGATTTGTTTGTCCTGATGCAATATCTGCTTTTTGTTGTTGACGCGCTGTAACATCGGCAGCTTTATAATATTTACGGAACAAAGCAAATATAAGAATCGAGATTACCAGAGAAATACAAGCTACACCAAAGCCGTAGTTATATCCTTCTGAAAGCTTTTCAATATAATTAGCTCCGAAAGCTGAAAGATTGGCACTGGCACCTGGAGACTGAGCCTCGGCCAGTTGTTTAAAGTTAGTCAGACCTTCAGGGGTAATTGTTCCGTTAGCCAACTGATGAGCCAATGCAGGAATCTTTGCTTCGTAAAAGAGTCCGGCTCTTTTCAGGAAGTAGTTATACACCGCACCTGCAGCCGATGGAGCAAAGAATGCACCAATATTGATACACATATAAAATATACTGAAAGCCATATCACGCTTTGAGCTATATTTAGGATCATCATACAAATTACCAACCAAAGCTTGTATATTACCTTTAAAAAGTCCGGTACCAATAGAAATTAGTCCTAAAGCACCATACATCATATACTTGGCTGCTGAATCGACTCCTGTAGGCATAGCCAGCAGCAAATATCCAACAAACATAACAACAACGCCTGCTATAACTGTTTTTCCATATCCAAGGAAACGGTCGGCTACAATACCTCCTAATAACGGGAGGAAGTAAACCAAGGCTAAGAAATTAGAAAATATTTCGCTGGATGCATTCTTATCGAAACCAAACTTGGCCTGGATAAAGAGTACAAAAATAGCCAACATGGTGTAGTAACCAAATCTCTCGCCCATGTTTGCAAGGGCAAGAACAAATAATCCTTTGGGATGTCCTTTTAACATATATTTTTATTTAAATAGATAATATTATTTTTCAATACTAAGTAATTCTACTTCGAAAATAAGGGTTGAGAATGGTTTGATTGGACCAGCATCTCTTGAACCGTAAGCTAGATCGGAAGGGATATAAAGTTCCCATTTTGAACCAACAGGCATCAGTGTAAGGGCTTCTGTCCATCCTTTAATTACCTGTCCGGCACCGAATGTAGCAGGTTCGTTACGTTTATATGAGCTATCGAACTCTGTACCATCTAGCAATGTTCCTTTATAGTGAACTTTCACTTTACTATCGGCTGTAGGAATCTCGCCTGTTCCTTTGGTTATAATCTTGTATTGCAAACCGCTGGCTGTAGTTACAACACCTTCTTTGGTTTTATTTTCGGCCAGGAACTTAATTCCGGCTTCTTTATTTGCTCCGTATTGTTGTTCAAGGTTTTTGTCTTTGATTTTTTCCATATTTTCCTGAACATATTTCTGAGCTGCATCTACACTCATAATGCCTCCTTTACCCATTGTTCCGGCAACGAAACCTTCAAGATACAGGTCTTTGCTGATGCTCTGTGTTGTTTCTTTGCCAAAGATTTCTTCGTTAACGCCTTTCAGCATTTGACTGTTGAGCTGCTGACCAATAAGGATTCCTAAATGATAGGCGTTTTGTTTCTTGTCAGTCGATGTGGCTACTTCTTTAAGACCGCGGATAAAGTCGTCGAAGTAAGCTGTATCCATCTCCATTTTGCCGGTTAGATAGTCTTTCAAGCCCTGTGTTTGTGCCATACCCATTGTGTAGGCAAGGGAATCCATCTGATTATTAATAACAACTGGTTTTACTGGTTTAGCAACTTCAGGCTTAACTTGTTTCTCTGTAATTTTATTCTTTTGTTTAACTTTTGTTCCTTTGGTTTGGGCATTCATGTCCATGACATTGCCTTGCACACAAAGAACGGCAGCAAGTAAAAGTAGTTTTTTCATCGGTTTTGTTTAATTTGTATTTTATATGATTAAATAAATTATTCTTCGGTAAAAAGTATGCAGACTTCTGCACGAACTTCTTTAATTAGCTCTTTGGGATCGACTTTTAACTGCAATCCTCTCTGCCCCGCACTAACGTATATGTATGGAAAGTCCAGACAGGTGTTGTGTATGTATGTAGGGAAATGTTTCTTCATTCCTATAGGAGAACATGCACCACGGATGTATCCGGTTGTGGGAAGTAGTTCTTTCATGGGAATCATGTCACAGCTCTTATTGCCGGATGCTTTTGCAGCCAGTTTAAGGTTTACTTCTCTGTCTCCCGGAACGATGCAGACAAAATAACCGGTTTTATCTCCGTGCAGCACTAATGTTTTAAAAACCTGATCTACGTTCTCTCCTAGCTCGGCTGCCACATGTACGGCACTTAAATCGCTTTCGTCTACTTCGTAAGGTATTAGTTCGTATGCTATTTTTGCTTTGTCGAGCAGGCGTGCTGCGTTGGTTTTATTTATTTTCGTACTCATACTCTAATTCATTTTTCAAAAACTTAGGGGTGTAGCCTTTATCACATTTGGCTACCTCTTCGGGGGTTCCACAGCAAAGAAGATGTCCGCCGCCTCTACCGCCTTCAGGACCCATATCAATAATGTAATCGGCCATCTTGATAACGTCCAGATTGTGCTCGATGACAATGATTGTGTTTCCTTTATCGACCAGTTTATTGAGTACTCCCATCAGCACGCGGATATCTTCGAAATGAAGTCCAGTAGTTGGTTCGTCGAGTATATAAAGTGTTTTACCGGTATCTCTCTTGGCAAGTTCGGTGGCTAGTTTCACACGCTGACTCTCTCCACCGGAAAGGGTGGTTGATGGTTGCCCCAGGCGTATGTATCCAAGCCCCACTTCCTCGAGCACCTTTATCTTGTTAAGAATCTGCGGAACGTTCTCAAAGAATTCTACAGCACGACTGATGGTCATATCGAGCACATCGGCAATGGATTTTCCTTTGAAACGAACCTCAAGGGTTTCTCTGTTGTATCGTTTACCGTGACAAATTTCGCATGGCACATATACATCGGGCAGGAAGTTCATCTCTATGGTTTTATATCCGTTACCGGAGCAGGCTTCGCACCGTCCGCCGGATACATTGAAGGAGAATCGTCCAGCTTTATAACCTCTTATCTTGGCTTCGGGCAGTCCTACAAACAAGGAACGAATGTCCGAGAACACTCCGGTATAAGTTGCCGGATTTGAACGAGGAGTTCTTCCCAGTGGAGACTGATCTACATTTACCACTTTGTCTATGTTATCCAGTCCTTCTATTGAATCGTATGGCAATGGATCTTGCAAGGAATGATAGAATTTCTGCGAAAGAATAGGCTGCAGTGTATTGTTTATCAAGGATGATTTACCACTACCCGATACTCCGGTTACACAAATCAGCTTTCCGAGAGGGAAATCAACATCTACCCCTTTCAGGTTATTACCTTTGGCTCCTTTCAGGGTTAAGGTAAGCCCGTTGCCTTCTCTTCTTTTCTCAGGTATTTCTATTCTCTTCAGTCCATTGAGGTACATGGAAGTCAGGGTGTTTGTTTTAAGCATCTCGGCAGGAGTTCCTGCAAAGACAACCTCTCCGCCCAGTCTTCCGGCCTTAGGACCCATATCTACCACGTAATCGGCAGCAAGCATCATGTCTCTGTCGTGCTCTACTACAATAACGGAGTTACCCGAATCTCGCAAAGCCATCAACGATTTGATTAGCTTCTCGTTATCTCGCTGATGCAATCCGATACTAGGTTCGTCGAGGATATATAATACATTTACCAGCTGAGAACCAATCTGGGTAGCAAGGCGAATTCGCTGACTCTCACCACCTGACAATGTTGCCGAAGTTCGTTTAAGCGAAAGATATTCCAAACCTACATCGAGCAGGAATTTCAGTCGGGTACGTATTTCTTTTAATATCTCTGTTGCAATCAGCTTTTGCTTGTCGCCAAGGAACTGATCTACATTGCTGAGCCATTCATAAAGCTCGGACAGATCCATGGACGAGAGTTCATCTATATTCTTATCGTGAATACGGAAATGCAGTGCTTCTTTATTGAGCTTTGCACCCTTACACTCAGGACATTGTGTTGTTACAGAGAACTGATCGGCCCACTTCTGAGCGGTAGCCGATACATCCTTTTCCTGCATCATCATAATGTACTTTATCACTCCCTCGAAGGTTACAAAGTAATCGGAGGTAGATCCAATCAGAGTATGGTCGAGCCTTACTCTTTCATCTGATCCGTATAGTATTTCTTCGATGGCATCATCGGGAATATCTTTGATTGGCGTTTTCAGTTTGGCTTCGTATCTCTCAAGAATTGAAATAATCTGCCAGAATATCATAATATTCCTGTGCTTTCCAAGTGGAACAATACCTCCTTCGTGAATTGAAAGGTTACGATCCGGAATAATCTTATCAATATCAATCTTATTAATTATTCCAAGACCTTTACACTTTGGACAAGCTCCCTGAGGGGAATTGAAAGAGAAGTTATGAGGAGCCGGTTCACGATAAGCCAGACCGGTTACAGGGCACATCAATCGTTTACTGTAATGACGTACACTCAGTGTCTGTGCATCGAGTATCATCAGCAATCCATCTCCTTGATGCATGGCTGTGGCAACACTTTGCTTGAGGCGTTTATCGTCTTTATCACCAACTATCATCTTGTCGATAACCACTTCTATATCGTGATTCTTATAACGATCGAGCTTCATGCCGTGCATTATTTCTCTGATATCGCCATCAACACGAACATTGAGATAGCCCTTTTTCCTGATCTGCTCAAAAAGTTCCTTATAATGCCCTTTTCTTGATCTGACAAGCGGTGCCAGTAAATAGATTTTTTTGCCTTTATAATCATGAAGTATCAGATCGAGAATCTGCTCTTCGGTATATTTCACCATCTTCTCACCCGAAAGGTACGAGTATGCTTCTCCGGCTCTTGCATAAAGCAAACGCAGGTAATCATACACTTCGGTGGTAGTTCCCACCGTAGAACGGGGATTCTTGTTCGTTGTTTTTTGCTCGATGGAAATAACAGGGCTCAGTCCGGTGATTTTATCTACATCCGGACGCTCCATATTTCCTAAAAAGTTTCGGGCATAAGTAGAAAACGTTTCAATATATCTACGCTGTCCTTCAGCAAAGATTGTATCAAATGCTAATGAAGATTTTCCACTTCCGCTCAGTCCTGTAATAACCGTTAAGCTATTACGAGGTATACTTACATCTATATTCTTTAAATTGTGCACACGCGCACCGTACACACTTACCTGATCTTTTTCTTCAGCCATATCTTTAATTTATTCTCCTGTTGTTCCTGTAGTACCACTACCGAAACCACGCAGAATATTTATATCTCCTTTGTGATTATACTTAATTCCATCCGATCCCACAGCGTTTACTACAATGAAGTAAACTCCGTCTTTCACGGCTTTACCATGAGATGTTCCATCCCACCCCTCTTCGGGATTATTCCATTTATAGAGTTCTTGCCCCCATCTGTTAAACACAACAGCATTGAATTTTACCAATGACTTATGTTTTACCTTAAACACATCATTCACACCGTCTCCGTTAGGCGAAAATGCGTTAGGAACTTTCAACTCCGACTCACTTATTGTCACTGTAAAAGCATCCGACTCGTACGTTACGCTTGATGCTGTATCAGTGATATAAAGCTTTATATAGTATGTTCCGGAAGTAGTAAATGTATATGTTACCACTTCATCATACCGACTTAAAAGTGTGGAAGAGAAATCTGCTTTATCAGAGAACTTCCACTCATAGCGCAACGTTGATGCTGCATCTGCTGCATTGGATGTAAATTCTACTTCCATAGGTGCAGAGCCGGTAAATTGTCCGCCTTGTTCAATAGTCTCACCTTCAACAGCCATACCATTTTCTGACAATTGCCGGGCTACAGGACTCGCCTTAATCTCCTCTGCCTGACCGCTTAACGGATGCAGGAAAAGAGATAAAGAAAAGCATAGCAGAACCATGCAAAGCTTGTTAGCCACTAAAGTATCCTTCTTTTTACTATGTTCTGAATTCATGTGAACAATTATATCATTTCTCGTTACAGATATATACCTAACGTGATATTTGCAAAATTAATGTTTCCTACTGAAATATTTAATTAAAAAAGGGAATATTATTTTCTTAACTGATTATATAATGTGAATATAACAGATTTTTGTACCTTTGCTTTTCGTTTTGAAGGACAAAATAAAAATGATATTTAAATACATGAATTCACTTAAATCACTATACGTTGCTTTGCTGTTTACAGGCTTTTCCTGGAGCACGGTAATAGCACAGGAAAGTAATTCATTTTTTCTTCATACCATTGAAAAGGGACAAAGCCTTTATTCAATTGCCAGCACATACAACGTTGCTACAGTGGATATTATTAAGTTAAATCCAGGATGCAGCGAGAAGCTGATTGCCGGACAAAAACTTCGTATTCCTCAAAGCAAGACAAAGAAACAATCCAAACAATTTCATACAATACAAAGCGGAGAAACTCTTTACGGACTCACTGTGAAGTATGATGTAACTGCTGAGGATATTTGTGACCTAAATCCGGGATTAAGTGCTGATAACTTTAAAGTGGGTCAGGTTATTGTGTTGCCTGCTAATTCAACAGCAGATTACGAGAAGGTAAAAATCAGTAAAGATCAGCCTATTATTCGCCCTGCAGTAGAACCTAAATGCAAGGATATGCATAAGGTTAAAAGGAAGGAAACAATATTTAGTATCAGTCAGGAATATGGCGTTACGCAGGAGGAATTGATCGCTGCTAATCCGGAAATAAAAAAGGGACTGAAAAAAGGAAATTTTATTTGTATTCCCTATCCTACTCCTAAAGTAGAAGCAAAAGTAATTCCTAGTGATACTGAGCTATTCAACGCTAAAAAGAACAGAGATAAAAAGCTTTCTACCATAAAAGCTGCAGTGATTTTACCATTCATGCTCGATGCTGGCAAGAAAGCAGAATCGGCTCGTATGGTAGAGTTTTACGAAGGCTTTCTTATGGCTGCAGACAGTTTAAAAAGAAAAGGTACATCTCTGGATATCTACACATACGATTCAGGTAATTCACCAGCCACTATTAATGCAATTCTTGCCAAAGAGGAATTAAAGAGTATGAATATTATTTTCGGGCCGTTGTATAATAGTCAGATAAAGCCATTGGCAGCCTTTGCTAAAGAAAACAATATAAAGCTTGTTATTCCTTTTAGCTCTAAAGATAATGAGGTGTTTAATAATCCTTCAGTATTCCAGATAAATACTCCGCAGTCTTATTTATATTCTGAGGTCTACGAGCACTTTATGCGCAAGTTTACTTCACCTAACATTATATTCCTGGATGCAGAGGACAAAAGCAGTGAAAAGAAGGAGTTTATTAATGGATTCAAGCATGAGCTTTTAAGCAATAATATTACTTTTAAAGAGCTTAAAGCTTCGCATGATGCAGCTGTTTTAAGTGCGGCACTTAGTAGCACAAAAGAGAATGTATTTATCCCTACTTCGGGCTCTAATGTAACCCTAATAAGATTGCTACCGCAATTGCAGTTGTTGGCAAGAGAAAATACTGCAACGTCTATCCATTTATTTGGTTATCCTGAATGGCAGACGTATACACCAGATCACCTGGAAAAGTTCTACGAGCTGGATACTTATTTTTATTCTTCGTTTTATACCAATAACCTATTGCCTGAAACTGTTAAATTCATATCTTCATACCGGAAATGGTATAGCAAGGATATGATAAATACATACCCTAAGTTTGGAATGCTGGGATTTGATCTGGGATATTTCTTCCTGAATGCTTTGTCTGAATATGGCACAGGATTCGAAAAGCATCTTTCTCAAAACTCTTTCCATCCCATACAAACCGGCTTTAATTTTCAACGTGTAAATAACTGGGGAGGATTTATCAACAAGAAGGTTTTCTTCGTAAACTTCTCCAAAAACTATGAACTAATTAAATATGATTTCGAATAAGATCATGAATAAATACATTATATCACTACTATTTGCGGCTTTATCAGTTCCGGCATCAGCTCAGTTGGGAGCACAAAGAAACAATTTTTCTGTAGGTGTCAATGCCGGCGTTAATTACAATAACGTATCATTCAATCCAACAATTAAGCAGAAAGGATATATGGCTTATGAGGGAGGGTTAACAGCACGTTATATTTCGGAGAAGTATTTTTCCATATTATGCGGTACTCAAGTAGAACTTAATTTCTCTCAGCGTGGTTGGGAAGAGATGATTGAAGATAACACAAACACTTATAGCCGCACCATGAACTATCTTGAGATGCCATTCCTTGCTCATCTGGGATTTGGTAAAGATGATGGTACGCAGTTCTTTATCAACATGGGACCACAGGTTGCTTTCCTGCTAAGCGAGAAAGAGAATTTTAGCAGCGATTGGGATGCAAGTAACCGTCCAAATGACGTTAATTACCAATACAACAAAAAGGCCAATAATAAGATTGACTACGGTATTGTTGGAGGAGCCGGTTTTGATATAAATTCAAAAGTAGGACATTTCTTACTTGAAGGACGTTATTACATGGGACTGAGTGATTTCTTTAAGAATGATAATTCAAACGTAAACAACTTCGATAAATCATCACACAGCACAATCTCCGTGAGACTGACTTACTTATTTGATCTTACGAAATAAGATCTATAAAGCAAGGAAGAAAAAAGTCCCAAGGAATGTTATCATTGTAAAAACGCAATACTAACGAGCGAAGAACTAAATGATATTGAATTCTAAGTAGGGCATATAATGTAAGCAGCGCGAGTTATTCAATCTTTTCGAAGAACTAAAAGAGATTAGATTCCAGCTCTCAAAGAATTGAATGTTTAAAGTAGCCTCAGAGATTGATAGAAATCAAAAGAAAAGATATAAGATAGAGGGTTGCACAACGAAGCTTTCCTCAGAACAAAGAGAAACCTAAAGACAGAAGGCATAATAAAAGGGATTGTTCCAACTATACGGAACAATCCCTTTTATTATGCCTTTTATCACAGAAACCTGTAACATTTATCACGGACTGATTATATTTTCAGAGCTCAAGAAGTTCTATTTATCTAAACCAGGAATATTTATCTGATTTTATCAGCAGTTATACCCCCCTTGACTTCCATCACTCCAAATCTTCTTATCTATTTATCTGATTCTATCAGCAGCTTTTACCATGGCATCATCTTTACGGATGGCACGTATTGCAAGATAATTAAGTATCATAGCAATTAGTGGCAGACAAAGACCAAATGACGGATTAAGCTCTGCTTTACTGCTATTCTTTAAGAAAATAACAGATACTAGGACTACACTATAAAAGCCAGCTATAATAAGCAGATTAAAAACACTCATTCTTATCTGAAGTTTTCTGTTCTTGTATAAGAAGATAGTAGCAAATGCAATTAAAGCACCCAGAATAAGTAATGCCAATTGTCCCCAGGGAGTATAGTTTAACCCTGCTTCAGGGAAAGCAACATGCAACGGAGTAAGCGGAAAAGCCATTCCTTTACTATCAACAAAAGAAGCAATCGGTAAGAAGATGTTTGATGTCAGCAGAGCTGTTACAAGCAATAAATAAATACTTTGAATGCGTTGTATCATAATTATTTCAAATTCGGTTGTTTAATATATAAAAAGAAAGGCCGCCTCAGTAAAGAAACGGCCTACCTGAAGACTTTTTATTGCAATTTATCTTTTTCCTTTGATGGATTTCTGTAATAAACCTTACCTTCAAGGTATTCCTGAGCAGCAATTAAATCTGGCTTAGGCAATTTTTCATAATAGCGAGAGATTTCAATCTGCTCTCTATTTTCAAATACTTCCTCCATATTATCTGTATATGAAGCAAACTCCTGCAATTTCTTAGAAAGATCGCTTTTAATCTCTACACTAATCTGATTGGCACGTTTACCAATAATAGAAACTGTTTCATAAACATTACCAGTATCGGAACACAGGTCCATCATGTCACGTGTAATGGTATTTGTTGGAGCATTTGTTTTTTTGTAATCCATAATTCTATTTTGTAATTAATCTTTAAACTCTTTGCTTGATTCTTTAAATATCTTTTCTGCCTCTTTCGAGTATTTACTATCCGGGAATTCGTTTTTGAATCCATAATACTCATCTACAACTTCACGGAAACGTTCTTCTTTCTTTGTTTGAATACTTTGAACTGCCATCTGATGTTTTGATCGAAGTATTAAAATAGAAAGGTCTTCACGAAGCTTTGCATACGGATAATCCTTTAAAGCATTCTGTGCAGTGATTACGCATGACAGATAATTGTTTTGACCATTCAAATTACCCAAATCAAAATAAAGCTTTGCTGCTATATATTCTTTTTGTACAAGCTTATCCTGCAATGCAAAAATCATATCCTGAGCTTCGGCCTTCTTCCCGCTTTGTGGGAAATACTCCAAAAACATCTGCAACTCCTGAATTGCTTTGTATGTTCCTGACTGGTCCAAACGAGGTTCCGGAGTATCCAGACCCAATGACTTTCCGGCATGGAAACGAGCTAATTCAGTAAACTGACCTTTTGGATATGTATTGTAATAAGTCGTAAAATAATGAGAAGATGTACTATAATCCTCCTGATTATAATAACTCATTGCAAGCATATACAAAGATTCCTCAGCTTTATCAGTTCCCTTTAGCTGAATAAGCATGTCTTCCAGCAATGTGGCAGATTTTGAGTACTTACCATTGGCAAAGTAGTTCTTTGCAGCCTCGTATTTGTACTCATAATCAGTACTTTTCAATATTTTGTTATATTCTCCACAAGATGATAGAGCTCCAGCTATAAGTATTGTAAGGATGATATTTCTTTTCATTTCATTCAAAATAATGCGCAAAGTTACTGAATCCCTTTGAATAATACACAATTTTTCAATGTTTTTTAATACAAAAATTATGATTACAAATATAGAATTCTCTTTTTATAGTCTGTACAAATCACTTGCAGCTAAAAGTTCCACCTTCTTTTCTGTTAAAACCTTGATACAGGTTTCCATATCTGTAGGACGTATAATTACATTTGCCGAGTCGTTGTTTGCAAAGGAATACATGTATTCAATAAACACTCCTGCCTCGGAAAGATAAGTCAGTACTTTGGCTAGTGCTCCTGGAACGTTAGGACAGTTAATGCCCACCACGTCTGTTATATTAACGGCAAAATGATTTTCCTTTAAAACCTTATATGCTTTGTCCGGATCGGAAACAATGCCACGAAGGATGCCGAAATCTGCATTCTCGGCAATACATAAAGCTGAAAGGTTTATACCCTCTTTTGCTAAAATTTCAGTAACTTCTGTTAGTCGGCCAAATTTGTTTTCCAAAAAAATCGACAATTGTTTTGCTATCATAACGTTTTGATTTATAATATAATAATTATGATCAGATCAATATTCAGATTAATTAAAGTTTTCTGTTATCAATTACTCGTTTTGCTTTACCTACACTTCTTTCGATGCTTCGTGGCTCAACGATTTTAACATCAACTCCTAATCCAAGAACGCTCTGCAAACGCGAAGTGATCTTCTTCTTCAATGCAAGCATCTTATTTATCTCGTCAGAGTAAAACTCGGGACGAGCCTCTACTTTTAGTTCCATTCTATCGGTATTGTTCACACGATCTACAGTAAGCAGATAGTGAGGTTCAAATTCCGGCAGCTCCAAAATTACAGATTCTATTTGAGTTGGGAAAACATTTACCCCACGAATAATAAGCATATCGTCACTTCTGCCAAGAATTCTTTCCATGCGAACCAATGTACGTCCACAGTCACATTTCTCGTAGTGAAGAGCTGTAAGGTCTTTTGTGCGGTAACGCAGAAGCGGCATACCTTCTTTGGTTAAGTGAGTAAATACCAATTCTCCCTGCTCACCGGCCTCAACAGGTTGCAAGGTATGTGGATCAACAATTTCGGGGAAGAAATGATCTTCGTTAAGGTGAGTTCCGTTCTGATGATCGCATTCAAAGCCTACTCCAGGACCGGAAATTTCACTTAATCCGTAGATATCATAAGCCTTGATAGCCAGTTTTTCTTCAATCTCCTTACGCATACTTTCAGTCCATGGCTCTGCACCAAACACACCTGCCTTGAGCTTAAAATCTTCTCTCGGAATACCTGAATCCTTAATGGCATCGGCAATAAAAAGTGCGTATGAGGGAGTGCAGCACAACACGGTAGTACCGAAATCGTGCATCAGCTGAATTTGTTTATCTGTGTTTCCGCTAGACATTGGAATAACAGAAGCGCCAATGTTTTCGGCACCGTAATGAGCTCCTAGCCCACCGGTAAAAAGTCCGTAACCATAAGCAATCTGGAATATATCTTTGTTATCGGCTCCATAAGCGGTAAAGCAGCGTGAAAGACATTCGGTCCACAAAGAAAGATCCTTTCGTGTATATCCCACAACGGTTGGTTTACCTGTTGTACCGGATGATCCGTGAATGCGCACAATCTGCGACATAGGTACGGCAAATAGTCCAAATGGATAATTGTCTCTTAAATCTGTTTTTGTGGTAAACGGCAGTTTGGTTATATCTTCTATTCCGTTGATATCATCCGGAGTAAGACCCAATTCCTGCATTTTCTTACGGTAGAATGGTGTGTTGTGATATACATATTCCACCATTTTCTTCAATCTGATGCTCTGAATTTTGCGAAGCCCTTCGCGATCCATGCATTCGATACTCTCGTTCCAAATCATCTTTCTTAGCTATGCTTTTTATAGTTTTATACCTCTTTTTGTGATAATCTGTCGCAAAGTAACAAAATAAATTGGAAAAACTATTATTTACAGTTAGATTATTAAGCAAAACCGATGAATATGGATATTCTATCGATTAGTCTTTTTTTCTAAGATTCACTGTGTTTTTTAGAAACAAAAAGGAATATCAAAAATATCTTGTACAAAAGATTGTTTTCTTTTGTACAGAACAAATCATTCTTCTGTACAAAAGAATTAATTGTTTTGTACAAGGAAATAACAACCATTGGAAGAGTTTTTTCAATCTTCGGTTTTCATTTTTAAAATTACCGCCTTATGCATCTGTTTCTTTACTAAATTGTGTAACTTTACGGTCTTTAATGAAGAATATACGATGGACTTTGAACTAACATCAGACTATCAGCCTACGGGCGACCAACCTGAAGCTATTGCACAGCTTACGGAAGGCCTCAACAGCGGACTTCCGGCTCAAACTCTTCTTGGAGTAACGGGGTCGGGTAAAACGTTTACAATTGCCAATGTAATTAAGAACATAAATAAGCCGACCTTAATTTTGAGTCATAACAAAACATTGGCGGCTCAGCTTTACGGTGAATTCAAGAGTTTTTTTCCTAAAAATGCCGTTGAGTACTACGTTTCTTATTACGATTATTATCAGCCGGAAGCTTATTTGCCCAACAGTGACACATATATTGAAAAGGATTTAGCTATCAATGATGAGATTGACAAGTTAAGGCTTGCCGCTACCTCTGCCCTCCTTTCCGGCCGTAAAGATATAGTTGTGGTCTCTTCTGTTTCCTGTATTTACGGTATGGGAAATCCTGCCGACTTCTATGAAAATGTAATTGAGATAGAGCGCGGGCGTAATTACAGCATGAATGTTATTCTCCGCAAGTTGGTAGATAGTCTCTATTCGCGAAACGATGTAGATCTGAATCGTGGTAACTTCAGGGTAAAAGGTGATACAATAGATGTTTACCTTGCATACTCGGAATGTATATTGAGAATCTCCTTCTGGGGAGATGAGATTGATTCCATAGATGAGATTGATCCGCTATCCGGGGTAAGGATTACTTCTTTCGAGAGCTATAAGATTTATCCGGCCAATCTCTTTATGACAACGAAAGAGAGCACAATGAATGCTATTCATCAGATTGAGGATGACCTTACCAAACAGGTGGCATACTTCGAGAAGGAAGGTAAGCCTTATGAGGCCAAGCGAATTTACGAGCGGGTGACATACGATATGGAGATGATTCGTGAGCTGGGACATTGCTCGGGTATTGAGAACTACTCTCGTTACTTCGACGGCAGAGAGCCTGGCACTCGTCCTTACTGTCTGCTTGATTTCTTTCCGGACGACTTCCTTATCGTGATAGACGAGAGTCACGTAAGCGTACCTCAGATAAGAGCCATGTATGGTGGCGACCGTGCCCGTAAAATAAATCTGGTGGAGTATGGATTCCGTCTCCCTGCAGCTATGGATAACCGTCCGCTGAAGTTCGAAGAGTTTGAATCTATTGCGAAACAAATAATCTATGTCAGTGCTACTCCAGCCGATTATGAGCTGGTTAAGAGCGAGGGTATCGTGGTAGAGCAGGTTATCAGACCTACCGGATTGCTGGATCCTATTATTGATGTTCGTCCAAGTATGAATCAGATTGACGACTTGATGGAAGAGATTCAGCTACGCATTGAGCGGGAAGAGCGTGTTCTTGTAACAACGCTTACCAAACGAATGGCAGAAGAGCTGACGGACTTCCTACTGGGTAATGGAGTTAAATGTAACTACATTCACAGTGACGTAGACACAATGGACCGTGTGAAGATTATGGAAGATCTCCGTGCCGGTATTTACGATGTGCTTATCGGGGTTAACCTTCTGCGTGAAGGACTCGACCTTCCTGAGGTTTCTCTTGTAGCCATCCTTGATGCCGACAAAGAAGGATTCCTCCGCTCCCACCGATCTCTGACTCAAACAGCAGGACGTGCTGCCCGTAACGTAAACGGACGGGTAATTATGTATGCCGACAAGATTACGGATAGTATGCGGAAAACAATCGACGAGACAAACCGTCGCCGCGAAAAGCAGCTGGCTTACAACGAAGCGAATGGAATTGTTCCGCAACAGATAAAGAAAGCACTAAAGATGTCTGTCTTTGGTGGTGGAGAACAGAAGGAATTCACCAAAGTTCCGAAAGCATACGTGGAACCAACCGGCACCAATATTGCCGCCGATCCTATTGTTCAGTACATGAATAGGCCTCAACTGGAAAAGAATATAGAGAAGATTAAAAAGCAAATGCGCGAGGCTGCCAAGAAGCTCGAGTTCCTTGAAGCGGCTCAGTACAGGGATGAGCTTATCAAGCTGGAAGATTTTATGAAAGAGAAGTTTCCGGAATAAAAGATAAATACGTAATAATAAAAAAGAGCCATCAAGGAAAAACTTCCTGATGGCTCTTTTTACAGTTTAATATTTAAAATTCCACAAGAATTCTGAATACTTTTCCAGGATTTGCAGCCCATTCTTCCATTGCACTCAGTGCATTTTCGGGAGTTACAATCTTAGAAATCAATTCGTCCTTAGGACAAGTTCCTTGTTGCAGGTATTTTGCCACAGCACGGAAGTCGGCAGGCATAGCGTTGCGTGATCCACGGATATCAAGCTCCTTCTGAACAAAGTATTTTGTCTGGAAAGAAACTTCAGTCTTAGCGTAACCAATGCAAACCACACGGCCTGTAAATGCCACTTCATCAACAGCACATCTGTAAGTAAAAGGACTACCAACTGCTTCAATCACTACATCTGGTCCAAGACCACCTGTAAGCTCAAGAAGGCGTTCGTGAAGGTTTTCTGTTCCTGAGTTGATACCGTATGCCGCACCTACTTGTTTTGCCAAAGCAAGCTTTTCATCGTCAAGGTCAACAGCAATAACTGTTGCTCCACGTAATGAAGCTCTCACGATAGCACCCATGCCAATCATTCCACAGCCAATAACCATTACAACATCGATGTCTGTTACCTGAGCACGAGACACTGCGTGGAAACCTACACTCATTGGTTCAATAAGCGCGCAGTCTCTTGGAGTAGTATCTGCAGCAGGAATTACTTTAGACCATGGAAGGGCAAGATACTCTCCCATTGCACCGTTACGCTGCACACCAAATGTTTCGTTGTGTTCGCAGGCGTTTACTCTTCCGTTACGGCAAGAAGCACACTTACCGCAGTTTGTGTAAGGATTTACAGTTACACTCATTCCAACTTCAAATCCGGCTGGAACATCCTTACCTATGCTTTCTATTACCGCACCCACTTCGTGACCAGGGATAATAGGAAGTTTAACCATAGGGTTCTTACCTAGAAAAGTATTTAAGTCGGAACCGCAGAAACCTACGTACTTAATTTTAATCAAGATCTCGTCATCTTTCATGACTGGTTTGTTCACTTCCACCACCTTTAGTTCTCCGGGGGCTGTAATCTGAATCGCTTTCATAATCTATTTTAATTTTAAAAAACTCTTATTTTAATCAATAACTTTATATCCTTTCCAGCCGTAATAAGCACAGAAAAGGAAGCATACTAACGGAATAACATACGCAACATAGTATATGTTTGAGTTAAGCTGCATAACGTATGCTGTAAACTGTGGCAGACAAGCATTACCAACAATGGCCATTACAAGAAAGGCTGAACCACTCTTTGTATTTGAGCCCAAATCTTTAAGCGCCAATGAAAATTGTGTTGGGTAAATAATTGACATAAAGAAAGATATAGCCAACATTGCATAAAGACCAATCATTCCTCCGTAACACATAATCACTACGCAAAGGCATACATTTACAAGCGCATATACGGTAAGCATGTTCTGCGGACGGAATCTTGCCATCAGCAATGTGCCAATCCATCTTCCGCTAAGGAAACACAACATGTACAAACCGAAGAATGTTGTTGCTTGTCCTTCCGGTATTCCGGCGTATGTACAGCAATACACAAGGAACAGACTATTGATAGCTGTCTGTCCGCCGTTGTAAAAGAACTGAGCAATAACTCCCCAACGAAGGTGGGAACGCTTTAAAACACCGAAATCTATAAGTTTACCGGTTTTTGTTTCGCCTTCCACACTGTTTCCTTCTTTAATTTTAGGTAAGTGAAAGAATACGAAAACAACAGCAATAACAATCAGTGCAGCAGCCAGAATAAGATAAGGCAATTTCATTGCATCAGTCTCAGTCTGAATATAACCTTCCCATCCACCTATATAATCAGTAGGAAGAGATTCGCGGGTGTAGTGATTTCCACTCAGCACCAGTTTACTAAGAAACATGGCAGAGATAAAAGCACCCAAGCCGTTGAAGGACTGAGCCAGGTTCAATCGTCTTGAAGCTGTAGCCGGATTTCCTAACGCTGTAACGTAAGGATTGGCAGCTGTCTCGAGAAAACACATACCTGTGGCGATAATAAAGAAAATGGTAAGGTATGCCCAGTATTCCTTGATTATGGCAGCCGGGAAGAAAAGCAATCCTCCGAATGCAGCCAGCAACAATCCCAGAATAATACCCGACTTGTAGCTATACCTTTTCATATACATAGCAATAGGTATAGGGAAGACGAAGTAAGCCAGCCAGTAAGCTGTTTCTGTAAATGAAGCCTGGAACGTACTCAACTCGCAAGTCTTCATCAACTGCCTGATCATGGTTGGCAAAAGATTACTACTGATAGCCCAAAGAAAGAATAAACTAAAGATAAGGGCTAAAGGCAGCGCGCTATTTTTTTTATCTAATTTCATAATTTACTTAATTGTGTTTTTCTATTCAGACATGTTTTTAATGTAAGGCAAGTCGACTAGTTCCTTGAATCCATAGAACTTCTCTGCATTCTTTCCAAGGAAAAGAGCTTTTTCGTGGGCTGACAGTTCGTTCGATTTCAGAACAAAGTCGTAAGACATCTTATAAGTGATGGCTGTAATTGTGCGTGGATAATCCGATCCCCACATCAGTTTCTCCATTCCTACAAGATCTGCTGCTTCCTTTATAGCCTTCACTGCTCCATTGAAAGGATAGAACTCATCATTGAAAAGCCAGGTTATACCACCCGATTCAATCATCACGTTCGGATATCGGGCAAGTTTAACCTGCTCCAGCCAGTCGGGCATGGTAACCATTGCAAAGTGTCCGATAGCTATTTTCAGATTAGGACATTCCTTTATCACCTCTTCAAGCTCTCCGGTTTGTATTGCACCGTCGGCCAAATCAATTGATAACATCACACCATTGTCCTCCATATAGTGAAACATCTTCATCATCTCTTCGCAGTTGAGGTATACTCTACCCTCTTTCAGAAGCAATCGCTGAGCCGGAATCTTTATTGCTTTAAAACCCGAAGCTATTAATTCCCGAGCCTGAGCAAAATATCCGGGGCGACGAAACTCACACATACCGCAGACAAAGAAACGATTGGGATACTTATTGGCAACCTTCAGCAAGTAATCGTTTTGTATGCCATCGATATACTCTTGAGTTACGACAGCAGCCGACACCTGAGCGTAATCCATATTAGAAAGGAATACCTCGGCACTGTTTTTACCGTCAATCATAAACGGAGGAACCATCTGGCGGACCTCATCCATAAAGAATGAGCGTCCGTTTTCCATGGTGTAGATGGGCAAACCGTTGACCACAGTATCCTGTTTCAGCCACAGATGACTGTGAGCGTCTATTATTTTAAAATCTAATTTAAAATCCATAATCAGCTCAAAAAACTAAGAGTTAGACCAGCTTACACGTTTCTGATCGCCAATAATGTCCTGAACTTCTTCTACAAGTTTCCAGTCGATTGGTTCGTTTACAAATTCTATATTCTTAAGAACGTTATCAGGATTAGCAGAGCTGAACAATGTACTTGCAATACGAGGATTGCTTACCGAGTATTGAATAGCCAACTTCTCGATTGGGTAGTTTTTTGATTCGCAGTGTTGAGCAGCCTTAGCACAAGCCTCAACTAAAGAAGCAGGAGCCGGATGCCATGCAGGTACGCCACGTTTAGAAAGTAATCCCATTGAAAGTGGAGAAGCATTGATTACACCTACATTCTTTGACTCAAAGTAATCAAGGAAATCAGCTAACTTATCATCGTTAAGACAATAGTGACAGAAGTTAAGAACGCTTTCTACTGTTCCTTCGGGTACACGGTCGATAACCCATTTCAGGTTTTCAAGCTGAAGGTCAGTAATACCCACATGCTTTACTATACCTTTTTCACGCAATTCTACTAAAGCAGGAAGTGTTTCGTTAATTACCTGATTCATATCAGAGAATTCAATATCGTGAACGTTGATCAAATCGATATAATCAATGTGAAGACGTTCCAGACTTTCGTAAACACTTTCGGTTGCTTTCTTACCTGAATAATCCCAAGTATTTACTCCATTCTCGCCATAACGACCCACCTTTGTAGAAAGGTAATAGTCGGCACGATTCATATCCTTTAATGCTTTTCCTAAAACAGTTTCGGCTTTATAGTGACCGTAATAAGGAGACACATCGATGAAATTCAATCCGTTTTCTACAGCTGTAAATACAGCTTTAATACCTTCGGCTTCACGAATATCGTGAAACACACCACCTAGAGACGAAGCTCCAAAACTAAGACTGGAAACTTTCATTCCGGTCTTTCCTATTTCCTTGTAATCCATGGTTTTAATTTATAAAGTTTATTTTGAA
>Ga0183099_1000130_pt1 | contig 72783 bp, 70 predicted proteins | sample Biomet1_FD_127788 | JGI IMG/M metagenome (GOLD analysis project Ga0183099, IMG submission 127788) | Microbial communities from bioreactor (seeded with anoxic lake sediment) at LBNL, California, USA - Biofuel metagenome 1 | ecosystem: Engineered > Bioreactor > Anaerobic > Unclassified ...
ACCTCTTCCCATTCCGAACAGAGAAGTTAAGCCTGATCACGCCGATGGTACTGCGTAACAGTGGGAGAGTAGGTAGCTGCCGTTTTAGCAAAGAGTCCTGTTCATTGAATAATGAACGGGACTCTTTTTTTTGCTATATGTCTCTTTATACATCTATTTCACCTCCTTTGATAACCTAACTTCTTAATTTAAGCTGGAATACCTTTTATTTGATATTATAACATAATACAGGGATCATACCAACTATTAGTCAAAAGCAATGGTGTCGACTGCGAGGCGAATCTGAAGGAAGATGGCGGCAAAGTATCGAACTGAGAACACGAATAACATCAGACAAAGTTGATTCGGACTAAAGCAAAGTTCTATAACTATCCGGGGAGTCAGCGTATGAATATTGCAGTTACATGGGATGAAGGTTATGCATCTTTCCATGGGAACTCTTTTGATGGAAATAAAGATAGCGTTGACTATTGCGTCAGATAAATCTTTATGTGTACTATACTCTTAATGAAGAATTTTATCTCTTTCTTAGTAATGCTCTCAATACTTCATTTGTATTACAGTTATTTTGCAATCCGTTTTATCCTTTTTTTGTTACAATCTTTGATTAATAATTGATTTGTTTAAGTACTTGTAAACTAAATAATTAAAATTATAAAGGATAATATTATGTAAAACACAAACGTTTGCTATATCTTTCTAATATAATTTATGATTATTAATAATTTATTCAATATTAAATTACTACTTTTGCCTTCGTAAAAGATTGTTTTAAATTATATTATGGTAGATTCCCTTATAAGTCCTGATTATATTTTTGAAACTAGTTGGGAAGTCTGTAACAAAGTTGGTGGCATATATACTGTATTGTCTACTAGAGCAAAGACTCTTCAAGATAGTCATAAAGATAAAGTGATATTTATTGGTCCTGATTTCTGGATCGGTAAAGATAACCCATTATTTATTGAATTGGATTATCTTTATAAACCATGGAAATTGCATGCAGAAACCAATGATAATCTTTCTGTGCGTATTGGCCGATGGAACATTATTGGCGAACCAATTGTTATTTTAGTTGATTTTACTTCATTTTTCCAAATGAAGAATGAAATATATACGGAAGCCTGGAATCATTTTCAAGTTGATTCTTTGCATGCATATGGAGACTATGATGAAGCATCGATATTTTCTTATGCATCAGGAAAAGTAGTTGAAAGCTTTTATAAATATAACCTGAATATTAAAGATAGGGTGGTTTATCAGGCGCATGAGTGGATGACTGGACTAGGTGCGCTATATCTACAGACTGCTGTACCAGAAATTGCTACTATATTCACTACACATGCAACTTCAATAGGACGCTCTATTGCTGGTAATCTGAAACCATTGTATGACTATCTGTTTGCATATAATGGCGACCAGATGGCTCAGGAATTGAATATGGAATCAAAGCATTCTATAGAAAAACAAACGGCTCACCATGTTGATTGCTTTACTACTGTTAGTGATATCACTAATAAAGAGTGTAAGGAATTGCTGGATAAAGAGGCTGATGTTGTTTTGAAAAACGGGTTTGAGGATGATTTTGTGCCTAAAGGAAAAAGCTTTTTAACCAAGCGTAAAAAGGCAAGAGCAAAAATGCTCAATGTTGCATCTAAATTATTGGGTACTAATTTAGATGATGATACCTTACTTGTATGCACAAGTGGTAGGTATGAATTTAAAAATAAGGGTATTGATGTTTTTATTGAATCATTAAACCGATTGAATCATGATATTAATCTAAAGAAGAATGTTGTTGCCTTTATTAATGTACCGGCAGGTACTCCTATACCCAGAAAAGATTTAGTTGAAAGATTAAATAATGGTAATGACATAACAGATTCTTTAGAATTTCCTTATATTACGCACTGGTTAGATTCTATGTCTGACGATAAAGTGCTTAATATGATAAAATATCTGGGAATAAGGAATAGTAAGGAAGATAAAGTTAAGATTATATTTGTTCCTTGTTATCTTGATGAGAATGATGGCGTTTTCGACCTTAACTATTATGATTTGCTTCTGGGATATGATTTGAGTGTTTATCCTTCATATTATGAACCATGGGGATATACTCCTCTTGAGAGCATTGCTTTCCATGTTCCTACTGTTACAACGGATTTAACAGGATTTGGACTTTGGATTCAGAACATTAGAACTCAGCATGGTTTAGAGGATGGAGTTAAAGTTATTCATCGTTCGGATAATAACTATATTGAAGTAGCTGATGCTATAAAAGAATCTATTATTTCTTTTTCAACTAAATCGGAAGAAGAGATAGAACATATTCGTCATCGTGCTGCTGTAACAGCAGAACATGCTTTATGGAAACATTTTATTAAATACTATTATAAGGCGTATGATATTGCTCTTCGTAATGCAAAGAAACGCCAATTGAAATAGGAATTATTAATCAAATAAGTAATTTATAAAATTATGAAGGTTAAAGTTAGTAACGTGAATGTTCCTGTTTGGAATGAAATAACAGTAAAATCACGTATTCCTGAGGAATTAAAGAAATTATCAGAAATAGCTCATAATATTTGGTGGTCCTGGGATTCTGAAGCGGTAATTTTATTCCGTGATCTGGACCCTGTGCTATGGAAAGAGGTAGGATTAAATCCTGTTACTCTTTTGGAACGTATGAGCTTTGAAAAGCTTGAAGCACTATCAAATGATAAGGTTATCATTAAAAGAATGAATGATCTTTACGCTAGATTTAAAGAATATGTTGATGTTAAACCAGATGCTAATCGTCCTTCTGTGGCATATTTCAGTATGGAATATGGCTTATCAAGCGTACTAAAAATCTATTCTGGTGGTTTAGGTGTTTTGGCCGGTGACTATTTGAAAGAAGCTTCGGATAGTAATGTTGATCTTTGTGCTATAGGATTCTTATATAGATATGGTTATTTTAATCAGACTCTGTCAATGGATGGGCAACAGATTGCAAATTATGAAGCACAAAACTTCGGAAGTCTTCCGCTGGAACGTGTTATAGGTGCCGATGGTCAACCTCTTGTTGTGTCTGTTCCATATCTTGACTATTTTGTTCATGCATATATCTGGAGAGTAAATGTGGGAAGAGTTTCACTTTACCTGATGGATACAGACAATGAAATGAATAGCGAGTTTGACCGTCCTATTACTCACCAGCTTTATGGTGGTGACTGGGAAAACCGTTTGAAGCAGGAGATACTTCTTGGTATTGGTGGTATGCTAACTTTAAAGGCATTAGGAATAAAGAAAGATATCTATCATTGTAATGAAGGACATGCTGCTTTAATTAATATTGAACGCATCAGTGATTATGTAGCTTCCGGACTTAAATTTAATGAAGCAATAGAGCTGGTTCGTGCTTCGTCACTTTATACAGTACATACTCCAGTTCCTGCAGGACACGATTATTTCGATGAAGGTTTGTTCGGCAAATACATGGGAGGATATTCTAAGAAAATGGGTATTACCTGGAATGATTTGATGGATATGGGACGTAATAATCCTGGTGATTCGGGTGAGCGTTTCTGTATGTCTGTATTTGCTTGCAATACTTCTCAGGAAGTTAATGGTGTGAGCTGGTTACATGGAAAAGTTTCTCAGGAAATGTTTGCTTCAATCTGGAAGGGATATTTCCCTGAAGAAAGTCACGTAGGGTATGTTACCAACGGTGTTCACTTCTCTACATGGACTGCAACTGAATGGAAGAAGCTTTATGCCAAGTATTTCGATGCCAACTTTATGTATGATCTTTCTAATCAGAAGATTTGGGAAGCAATATATAATGTGCCTGATCAGGAAATCTGGGATACTCGTGTGGCCTTGAAAAACAAGTTGGTTGACTATATCCGTAAGCAATTCCGCGATACATGGTTGAATAACCAGGGAGATCCTTCACGTATTGTTGCTTTATTGAACAAGATAAACCCGAATGCTCTTTTAATTGGTTTCGGTCGTCGTTTTGCTACTTATAAACGTGCACATTTATTGTTCACCGATTTAGATCGTCTTTCTAAGATTGTAAACAACCCTAATTACCCTGTTCAGTTTATATTTACTGGTAAAGCTCATCCACATGATGGAGCAGGACAAGGCTTGATTAGAAGAATTATAGAGATATCTCGTCGTCCTGAGTTCCTTGGAAAAATTATTTTCCTTGAAAATTATGATATGACTCTGGCTCGTAGATTGGTATCCGGAGTTGATATCTGGCTGAATACTCCAACTCGTCCTTTGGAAGCTTCTGGTACATCGGGTGAAAAAGCTTTGATGAACGGAGTTCTTAATTTCTCTGTACTTGACGGATGGTGGCTTGAAGGCTATCGTGAAAACGCAGGATGGGCGCTGACTGAGAAAGTTACTTATCAGAATCAGGAACATCAGGATCAGTTAGATGCTGCTACTATCTATGCAATGCTTGAAAATGAAATCATACCTTTGTATTATGATAAGAACGATGATGGCTATTCTCCAAAATGGGTTCAGTTCGTAAAGAACTCTATTGCTCAGATTGCTCCTCATTACACAATGAAGAGACAACTTGACGATTACTATATTAAGTTCTATAATAAGCAGGCTAAGCGTTTCCACGTTTTAGCTGATAATAACAATGCAAAAGCTAAAGAATTGGCTGCATGGAAAGATGCTGTAGTAGATAAATGGGATACATTAGAAGTGAAATCTGTTTCAGTAAATGGTGAATCTGGCAAACTTATTATTGAAAGCGGACAAGATTATGACGTTGAAGTTGTAGTTGATGAAAAGGGATTGGATAATGCTATTGGCGTTGAACTGGTAACTATTATAGTGGATAAAGATGGTAAACAGCGTATCTATTCTACTGACGAATTTGAATTAGTAAAGAAGGATGGTGACTTGTTTACATTTAAAACAAAATATAGTTTGTCCAATGCAGGTAGCTTTAAGGTTGCATTCCGTATGTATCCTAAGAATATAGATCTTCCTCATCGTCAGGACTTCTGTTATATTCGTTGGTTTAATTTAGGAGTTTAACTCCCTAAGTAATAATATAAAAAGCGAGGTGCTAAGTTTAATTTTAGCTGCCTCGCTTTTTTTATATAAGGTTGTCACTGTTGAGTAAACTTTAACTAACAAAAAAGTGAGCCGTTCTAGCTTAATAAGAACGGCTCACTTTTTTATATACGAATATTACTTGCTGTTACCAACAAATAGAATTATTTGATTAATTCTGCTAATTTACTTTGCAACTCTGCACCGTGTAGTCCACGAGCAATGATTTTTCCGTCTTTATCAAGTAATATAGTATGAGGAATGCTGCGTATAGCATAAATCTTAGCTCCTTCGCAATCCCAGTATTTCAAATCAGACATCTGAGGCCAAGTAATATTTAATTTTGTAATACCGTCTTTCCAAGATTTTCCATTCTTATCAAACGAAACACCTACAATTTCAAATCCTTTATCTTTATACTGAGAATAAGCTTTAACAAGATTAGGCATTTCCTGGCGACAAGGACCACACCAGCTAGCCCAGAAATCAATCAGCACATATTTTCCTTTTCCAGCAAAATCAGATAATTTAATAGATTTGCCATCTGGAGTAAGCATTGACAAGTCTGCAAATTTTTGACCAACAGAAGTTGCTTTGGCAGTTTTTACTAAAGCTTTTAAACGAAGAATATCTTCATTGTTTTGGAATTTAGCTGGAACTTTGGCAAGAATCTTTTCCAGATTATCATATTCAATATAGTAATTGTATGCTTTCAACAGATGAATACCAACCGGATTGGTTATGTTCCCATCGATTGTTTCAACAATAATATTGGTCTGACTATTTTCAAGAGCGCTTAATTCATTCTTTTTTGTTTCTTTTTCTTCATTACTTAAGTTAGGAGCCTGCATTAAATTATATACGGTTTCCATCTTATCATTCACTTCATTCATTTTTGCTTTGAAAGCATTATAAGTATCGTTGGAAGGAGTACCTACAATATTTTCTCTTTCTCCAAGCGTAAGGCTGATATTACCGTTTTCCAGAAAGAAATCTGCGTATAACTTTGTCTCTCCTTTTGTGTAAGTTATATACCTATTTACAGTTGAATCCTGTTTTCCTTCGAAAACAAATTTGCCGTCTTTAATTACAGCAGATGAAACTTTTACAAATTCACGGTTTACTCTGTTCTGAATATACACCGAGTCGCCGTCGGCAGCTCCTGTTACTGTTCCTGTTATTTTATAGGTATTCCCTCCAGTGCATGATAATGCTGAAAGGGAAGCCATCGCAAATAAATAACTAATTCTTTTCATAAATTGATGTATTTGTTTTTATTATTGAATACAATATGCAAATATAACAGTTTTTTTTCTCTATCCTATTTTGCCGAAACATTATTAGTTGAGCATTTGTTATTACATTCTAATATTGATAACATTAAGTTGTAAATAAGAAACTGAGTCCTTAATTTTTTAAAATACATAAGGAAGTATAAAAAACGTCTTGTACAAAAGATTGTATTCTTTTGTACAGAACATTACATTCTTTTGTACAAAAGAATGTAATGTTCTGTACAGGATATTTAGAATGTCTCTTTATGTTTAATAATGATAAGGCGAAAATCATAAATATTCTTTTTAATTTTCTGCCATTTTAGGTATTACTTTATCTCTAAATATGAATTGTAACTCGCATTATTTAGTTACATTTGCACTACAAATAAAAGATAGAATCAGAATGACTACGACTTTAGTGGTGCTTGCCGCAAAAATGGGTAATAAATATGGTGGCCTAAAACAATTAGAAGGAATTGGGCCAAACGGAGAGACCATTCTCGACTATTCAATGTATGATGCTATAAAAACAGGATTCAATAAAGTGGTATTCGTTATTAGCAAATATTTTGAAGAGGAATTCAAGAAAGTTGTTTCTTCAAAATACGAAGGTAAGATTGAAATTGAATATGCTTTTCAAGAAATAGAATCTGTTCCTGAAGAACTAAGAAATAGCAAAAGGAACCTGTTGTGGGGATCGGCACATGCTTTGCTTATGGCTAAGGATGTAATTAAGGAACCTTTTGGTGTAATTAATGCTGCAAACTTTTATCAGCGTGAAAGTTTTGAGATACTCTACAATGAATTACAGAATATTCGTAATACCCGTGATAAACATTTCCTTGTTAGTTTTCGCTTAGCTAATGTATTAGCTGAAAGTGGCGGACTGACACGTGGTATATGTGAAGTAGACGAAGATGGTAATCTGATTTCTATTATCGACCGTAAAGGAGTGGAAAGAATTGGAGGGGATCCTATGTACCTGAATGAGTTTAATAAATGGGTAGGGCTTGATGTTGCTTCTCCTATTTCTATGAATATGTGGGGATTTACTCCCGATATATTTACCTCTATAACTCGTGAGTTCGATTCTTTTATTACTAAAAGCGGACTGGATTTGAATTCAACCTTTACAATTCCTCAGTTTATGAATACTATGATCCAGAAAGGACTGAAAGTTAATACTATAAGTACACCTGCAAAATGGATGGCATTAGTTTCGCCTGATGATAGAATTCAGGTAATACTACGTATTAATGATCTGATTCGTAAAAGTGTATATCCGCAAAAACTATTTGAACTAACCAACCTATAAAATAATTATAATGAAAAAAAGAATTTTAGTAACTGGTGGTACCGGTTATATCGGTTCTCATACAGTTGTAGAACTTCAAAATAGTGGTTATGAAGTAATCATAATCGATAATTTATCCAATTCAAGCGCCGATGTTGTCGACAATATTGAAAAAGTATCTGGTATTCGTCCTGTTTTCCAAGAATTAGATTGTCTTGATTTTGCTGGTCTTGATGCTTTGTTTACTAAATATAAAGGTATTGAAGCCATTATTCATTTTGCAGCAAGTAAAGCTGTTGGTGAATCTGTTCAAAAACCATTGCTTTACTACCGCAACAATCTTGTTTCATTAATAAACTTATTAGAGCTGATGCCTAAACATGGAGTTAATGGCATTGTTTTCTCTTCATCTTGTACAGTTTATGGTGAACCCGATCAGCTTCCTGTAACAGAACAAGCTCCGATTAAGCCTGCAACTTCTCCTTATGGAAATACAAAACAGATTAATGAAGAAATTGTAAAAGATACTGTAACTTCAGGATCTCCAATCAATGCAATTCTTCTTCGTTACTTTAATCCAATTGGTGCTCATCCATCAGCTTTGCTAGGCGAACTTCCTAATGGTGTGCCACAGAATTTGGTTCCATATATTACTCAAACAGCTATTGGAATCCGCGAGCAATTAAGCGTATTTGGTCATGATTATAATACTCCTGACGGAACTTGTATTCGCGACTTTATCAATGTTGTTGATTTGGCTAAGGCTCACGTTATCGCTATTGACCGTATTTTGAATGGAAAACAAAAAGCTAAAGTTGAGACTTTCAATATTGGTACAGGAACAGGACTTTCTGTATTGGATTTAATCAATGCATTCGAAAAATCTACCGGCGTGAAGTTAAACTATAAACTAACAGATCGTCGTGTTGGTGATATTGAAAAGGTATGGGCTAACCCTGAGTTTGCAAATAATGAATTGGGTTGGAAAGCCGAAACAAGTACTGAAGATACTCTTTTATCTGCCTGGAAATGGCAATTAAAATTAAGAGAGAGAGGTATTCAATAATACAAAATGATTGTTTAATCCTATTTAACAATAAAAATTAAACAATACTATAATATTAATGTTTATACTTTGTGAGTATGCCCGAGATCCCAGCATAAATGTGAATTTAAGCTTGCGTGATTAACGTATGTCTCCCCGGCATAGACAGGTGTACTTGCATAGTAGTTTTGTCGTGTTTTATTTTGTGTTTGTGTTGTGGCGGTGCATGACGTGAGTCGTCGCACCGTCTTTTTTTTATTATGTTGTTTTTTTATCTGTTTTTCTTTAGGGTATTTTATTACTGAATGGTCATATATATAGAAACCGGTAATCCATTAGTAATCAAATTAAAAAAAACAACATTATGAAAACACTTTTTAAAAGCTTAATTTGCACGCTTATTTTGATACTTGGAGCAAGTATTCAAAGCGAAGCCTTTGCTTCTATTGCAGAAGATTATGTCACAGTAAACGGAATTGTAAAAGATTCACAGACAAAAAAGAAAGTGGAGTATGCAACAATTTCTATTCCTGGAACTACAACAAGTACCATTTGTAATGTAGAAGGAGAGTTTTCTTTGAAAATTAAATCATCTGTTGATGCTCGGGAAATGGTTATCTCTCACGTAGGTTATTTAAGTTCACACATAACTATTTCAAAAGGTGAACAAGAAGCAAAAACCTATTATCTTAGTCCCAATGCTTATTTATTGAAAGAAGTTATTGTTCAACCGGCATTAGCTCGTTCAATAGTTGAAGAAGCAGTAAGTAAGATTGAAGCTAATTATAGTCCAAAATCTAATATGTTTAACTGCTTCTATCGTGAAACTGTTCAAAAAGGGAAACGCTACATTCAAATTTCTGAAGCTATTCTTAATCTTTATAAAGAACCTTATACTAGGGGTATAGAACGAGACCGTGTACGTATCTTTAAAGGCCGTAAATTGGTTAGTCCTAATCAAAAAGATACATTGGCAGTTAAATTAATGGGTGGCCCGTATATGTCTGTTCTACTCGATGTTGCTAAAAATAAAGATATTTTGCTAGATAAAGAAATGCTATCCTCTTATGAATACACAATGGAGGAACCTGTAAATCTGGATAATCGTCAGCAATATGTTATCAGTTTTCGTCCTGCTGTAGTTTTACCTTATGCGCTTTATTTTGGTAAATACTATATTGATAAACAATCTCTGGCTTTTACACGTATTGAATTTAGTTTAGATTTACGTGATCGTGAAAAAGCTATCAGTCAGATTCTTATCAAAAAACCTACAGGCTTACGCTTTAAACCACTGGATGTTAACTTCCTGATTACATACAAAGTACAAAATGGAGTTAGTTATATAAATTATATACGTACAGAATCCCAGTTTAATTGTGACTGGAAAAGAAGATTGTTCAAGAGTAAATATACAGTCCTTTCAGAAGTAGTAGCTACCGAACGTGATGATGCACCTACAGAATCTATTCCTTACAAAGAATCCTTTAAATACGATCAGACTTTCTCTGACAAAGTATCTAGCTTTACAGATGAAGACTTCTGGGGTGGTTACAACATCATAGCTCCTACAGAATCACTGATGGACGGTGTGAAGAAGCTAAAAAAACAATATAAAGAATAATTGATAAAGAAAAAAGAATTGTATATATTTGAATTTTAATCTAAAGAAAAATGATTAATTCAAAGCGAATTAGATATGCTGAATGATTTGCTCCTCCTTAATAAGATAAAAAATGGCGATGTTCAGGCTTTTGAGAAATTATTCCGTTCTTATTATAAGCCACTTTGCTATTATGCAGATTCTTTCTTAAATGATATGGATAGTGCTGAAGAGATTGTTCAGAACATATTCTATATGTTTTGGAAGGATAGGGCAGATTTACAAATAAAGCTTTCTGTGAAATCTTACTTATTTCAGGCAGTTCAGAATAAATCTTTTAGTTACCTTAAACATCTCCAGATAATGGATGTGTATCGTGAAAAAGTAACTTTGGAAGAACCTGAAATAAGTAACTTTTCACCGGCTGATGATCTGGAATACAAAGAATTGGAGAGCAAGTTTACATCTTTACTTCAACGATTGCCCGAGCGGCAGAGAAGAATATTCTGTATGAATCGTTTTGGTGGGAAAAAGTATAGCGAAATAGCCAGGGAACTTTCAGTTTCAGTTAAGACAGTTGAAGCAGATATTAGTAAAGTACTTGTTATTCTGCGCAAAGAATTGAAACATTATAATCAGTGAAACTATGTTCAGAAAAGAACCAAATACAGATGTTGCATGGTGTGCGCTTTATTCAAGGTTGCAAAATGAAAACTTGTTGAATGAAGAACCAGTGCAAATGAAGCAGAGAAAGAGAATAATTCCTGTTTATTGGGCTGCTGCTTGTATAATAGCCCTTCTTGGCACAACGATATTCTTCCTTTATAATTCTGATAAAAAGACAGCAGATTTACTAACGCTTCAGAATACTGAGAACGAAAATATTCTGGTCAAGACATTGGAAGATGGCTCTACGGTTTATTTAACTTCAAACGCTTCAGTGAGTTATCCAAAATCCTTTTCTGGAAATAAGAGGGAAATCTCTTTGAAAGGGGAGGCTCTTTTTGATGTTGCTAAAAATCCTTCAAAACCATTTTTGATTGAAACAGAAAAGGTTACGGTGAAAGTTTTGGGAACCGCATTTAAAATAAAGTCTTCAGCCGATGGAAACTTTGAACTGGTTGTACAGAGAGGAAGAGTCAGAGTAACAGAAAAGGTTAACGGTAATTCTATTGTAGTAACTGCTGGTCAGTCTGTTTCTTTTATAGATAATCATCTATTTAAATACTCAAATAAGGATAGTAATATTTTCAATCGATATACTTCCAAAATGCGGTTTAAAGATGAAATGCTGGAAAATATAGTGCATGTTATCAATCAAAATAATGATTCCTTTGTTGTTCTTAAAGGAGATTTATTGAAGGCTTCCAGGTTAAATGTGCAATTCTATAAAAACAATGTAAATGAAATGACACAGATTATTAGTCTGGCCCTTAACCTGAAGCGTGAGATCTGTCAAGATACAATTTTTATTTCTCAACCTTAAAGCAATTCAATGAAACGCTTGTGCTTCTTTTTTATATTTGCATGTGTCGTCCTTCATACTCTGTGGTCAGGGAATGGAGGCGATCCTTTAAGTGGACGTATACAGATTGAAAAGAAAAAGAACACTATTTATGAGTTGTTGAATTATATTGGAGATGTTTCCGGTTACTATTTTATTTATGATAGTAAGATTATTGATAACGAAAAAAAGTCTCAGACAAAATCTGGCACATATTCAATACGAGAAGCTATTTATCAGGTGCTTAAAAGTGAAAACTATACTTTAAGAGCTGTTGACAGATACATATTAATTAATGATAAAAACTCTCCGGCACCTCAGCCTTTACATCATGCGGCCTCAAAGGCAAAAGATAGTATATCTTACAAGAATATATCCGGGGTTGTACTCGAAAAATTATCATTGGACCCTATTGCTTACTGTTCTGTAAGTCTGGAAGGGACAGCAATTGGCACAATAACAAACAGCAACGGAAAGTTTTTATTGAGAGTGCCTGATTCTTTAAATGTAGAAAAGCTGCATGTCTCTCATATTGGATATGAATCACAGAGAATACCATTAACTTTTTTAGAAAATGGTTCTTCGAACATATATTTATCTCAGCGCATTATTCCTCTTCAGGAGGTAATCTTTCGTTTAGTAAATCCGCGTAAAATTGTAAAAGAAGCCTTAGATGCCCGCGATCATCTTTATTTAGATAAACCATCTTATTTTACGTCATTCTACAGAGAGGGAATTGAACGCAAGAAAGATCTGTTAAAGCTTACGGAGGCGGTTTTTAAAGTTTATAAGCAAAGCTATACTCATTCAACTGCCGATCAGGTAAAGCTATTAAAGATGCGTAAAATTACAAATAATGCAGTGAAAGACTCGCTTGTGCTGAAAATGAAAGCCGGAGTTGAAGCCTCTTTGATGCTTGATTTAATGAAGAATATTCCCGATTATCTTGAAATTAATGATAAGAATATTTATGATTATACCAAGATTGATATGACGGAAATAGATTCACGTATGGCACATGTTATCTCTTTCGAGCAAAGAAAAGGGATAACAGAGCCGTATTTGAGAGGAAAATTATATATTGATTCAGAAAATTCAGCCTTACTTAGTGCAGAATTGGAAGTCCATCCGTCTTATATTGAAAAAGCAGAAGAATTGTTTGTTGAAAAACGCGGTAAGAATGTAAAGATCCACCCTCAGCAAATAATTTATTCCGTTTCTTATAAAGAATTAAATGGTAAATATTACATGAATCACGTAAGAGGTGATTTGTATTTTAAGATGAAAGGCAAAGGACAACTTTTCTTCAACCCGATGCATATATTCTTTGAAATGGTTACGTGTAAGGTTGATACGGATAGCGTAATTCCGTTCCCGCGTGAAGAAAGATTGCCTGTTAAGAAGGTATTTTCAGAGGAAAACTTTAGTTATGATAATAATTTCTGGGGAGATTTTAATGTTATCCTCCCCGAAGAAAATATTAACAAAAATCTGTCTCGTATCGCATCAAAGATTGAGGAATCTGAAAACTAAGCTTTATAATTCTCCCTGCCAGATAAAATAATCCTGGAAAATAAGTTCGGGATTATCAACCGGGGCTTTGAATATACCGTATAATGAAGAACCCGAACCAGACATAGAAGCATATATTGCTCCAGCTTTGTATAGTTTCTCTTTGGCTTTTTCTATTTCCGGATATTGAGCAAATACACTTTTTTCGAAGTCGTTTATTAAATTGTTTTTCCATTCTTCGACAGGAGATTGAATGATCTCTTTAATACTTTTTTCTGGAAAGACTGGCTTGATTAGTGAAAAAGCATCGCGGGTAGAAACGAAAATCTCAGGTTTAATAATTAATATATATAATCCTTTTAATGAGATATTTATTTCGGAGAAAATATTTCCGGTACCAGTTGCGAAAGTGGGCTTGTTTTTAATAAAGAAGGGACAGTCTGCTCCCAGTTTTGATGCAAATACTTCCAGTTCATCATCTGATAAATTTAAAGAGAATTTGTCGTTCAGAAGCTTTAGCATGAACGCTCCGTCTGATGATCCTCCTCCCATACCTGCTCCAGACGGAATGTTCTTTTGAAGAAAAATAGAAATTGCCGGAAGGCTAAACTTTCCTTTTAGTAAATAGTAGGCTTTCACCACTAAATTATCTTCAGGATTGCCGGCTATTGAAGTGCCAAATACCTGTAATTTAAACTCTTTGTCGGGTTCGTTAAGAGGCACAACTTCTAATGCATCTTCTATATGAACAGGATAAAAAACTGTTTCTAAATTATGGTAACCATCAGGACGTTTTTCGGTGATGTTAAGTCCCAGGTTTATTTTGGCATTTGGAAATACAATCATTTTTTAATTTTTTATATGCAAAAGTATATGAAAATAATAAGATTCCTATACATTTTGTAGAAAATATGAGAATAGATGCAGCTCTTTGTGCTATCTCTTAACCTATCATATTAGATATAAAATACTGTATAAAAACCTTTGTATATTTTCAGCTCTTCATTAAAAACTATATCTTTGTCATCCCAAATATGTCAAAATAGATATGGAACAAAAAAGAAATACGCGAAGCACTAAATCTAAGGTACAGCCAATAGCTGATTACGGTCGTCTGCAACCGCAGGCTCGTGAATTTGAAGAAGCTGTATTAGGAGCGTTGATGCTTGAAAAAGACGCTTATCCTCAGGTTAGTGAAATTCTTCGCCCCGAATCATTTTATGACCGGCATCATCAAATGATTTATGCTGCTATTACAGATTTAGCCGTCCGTCAGGAACCTATTGATATTTTAACTGTTACCGAACAACTTAAAAAGAGGGGAGAACTTGAAGAAATTGGAGGACCATTTTATATAACAAAACTAAGTAGTCAGGTTGCCTCTTCTGCTCACATTGAATATCATGCACGAATTATTGCTCAGAAGTATCTAGCTCGCGAATTGATATCTTTTACAAGTGAAATTCAAACAAAATCTTTCGACGAAACACTTGATGTCGACGATTTGATGCAGGAAGCTGAAGGTAGATTGTTCGAGATCTCTCAACGAAACCTCAAAAAGGATTATACACAGATTAATCCTGTAATTTCTGAAGCTTATGAATTATTGCAGAAAGCTGCTGCAAGAACTGATGGTTTAAGTGGTTTGGAAAGTGGCTTCCGCGGATTGGATAAGATGACTTCTGGTTGGCAAAACTCCGACCTGGTAATTATTGCAGCTCGTCCGGCGATGGGTAAAACTGCTTTTGTCTTGTCTATGGCTAGAAATATTGCCGTAAACTTTAGAAATCCAGTAGCAGTGTTCTCTCTTGAAATGAGTAACGTTCAGCTGGTAAATCGTCTTATCGTGAACGTTTGTGAAATTCCCGGTGAAAAGATAAAGAGTGGTCAGCTTGCTCCGTATGAATGGCAACAACTTGATTATAAACTGAAAGATTTGATTGATGCACCATTATACGTAGATGATACTCCTTCACTTTCGGTCTTTGAATTAAGAACAAAAGCCCGTAGGTTGGTACGTGAGCATGGGGTTAAGATTCTAATCATTGACTACCTTCAGTTGATGAATGCCAGCGGAATGTCTTTCGGTAGCCGTCAGGAAGAGGTTAGTACCATTTCCCGATCCTTAAAAGGATTGGCTAAGGAACTGAATATCCCTATTATAGCCCTGTCACAGTTGAATCGTGGTGTAGAGAATCGTGAAGGTATTGACGGAAAACGTCCACAGTTGGCCGACCTTCGTGAATCTGGAGCAATTGAGCAGGATGCCGATATGGTGTGTTTTATTCATCGTCCGGAATATTATAAAATCTATACAGACGAAAAAGGAAACGACTTGCGTGGTATGGCCGAGATTATTATTGCAAAACATCGTAACGGTGCTACTGGTGACGTACTTCTTCGATTTAAAGGTGAATTTGCCAAATTCCAAAATCCGGATGATGATACAATTATTCCTTTACCAGGTGAGAGTGGCGTTCTAGGATCAAAGATGAATAAACAGCCTCAGGGTTCTGTTCCTCCTCCTCCCGAAGAATATCCTTCTCAGGTATCTAGTCCTTTCGGAAATTATGGAAATGACGGTCCATTGCCGTTCTAACTCTTTTTTCTGATATATAACATACAAAATAAAAAAACTTATTACCTTTGCGAGTCAATTCTGCAAATAATAAAAAATTAACGATATGAATATCTCTTATAATTGGCTGAAAGAGTATGTCAATTTTGATTTAACGCCCGATGAAGTTGCTGAAGCGCTTACTTCAATTGGTCTGGAAACTGGTGGGGTAGAAGAAGTACAAACCATTAAAGGTGGTTTGGAAGGTTTGGTAATTGGTGAAGTGCTTACTTGTGAGGAACACCCTAATTCCGACCATTTACATATTACCACAGTTAATTTAGGAAGTGGAGAACCAACTCAGATTGTTTGTGGAGCACCAAACGTTGCAGCTGGCCAGAAAGTGGTTGTTGCTACATTAGGAGCAAAGCTTTACGATGGTGATGAGTGTTTTACTATAAAGAAATCAAAAATCCGTGGTGTTGAATCTATTGGTATGATTTGTGCCGAAGATGAGATAGGTATTGGTACTGATCATGCAGGTATCATTGTTCTTCCGGCAGATGCGGTTCCTGGTACATTGGCAAAGGATTATTATAACGTTAAGAGTGATTATGTACTAGAGGTAGATATAACTCCAAACCGTGCAGACGCTTGTTCTCATTTTGGAGTAGCGCGTGATATATATGCTTACTTAATCCAGAATGGATACAAGGTTGAACTTAAGAAGCCATCTGTAGATGCGTTTAAAGTAGATAATAACGATCTTGATATTGATGTAGTTGTTGAAAATAGTGAAGCGTGTCCTCGTTATGCCGGAGTTTCTATTAAAGGCATTACTGTAAAGGAAAGTCCGGAATGGATACAGAATATATTAAGAACTATAGGGGTTCGTCCAATCAATAATATTGTAGATATCACGAACTTTATTGTTCACGAATTAGGTCAGCCACTTCACTGCTTTGATGCTGATGTTGTAGGCAAAAAGGTTATTGTTAAAACATTACCCGAAGGAACTCCTTTCACAACACTTGATGGTGTGGAAAGAAAACTTAGCGATCGCGACCTTATGATCTGCAATGAAAACGGTCCGATGTGTATTGCCGGTGTATTTGGTGGACTGGATTCAGGTGTAACCGAGAATACTGTAAATGTATTCCTTGAAAGTGCATATTTCCATCCTACATGGATTCGTAAATCAGCTCGTCGTCATGGCTTGAATACTGATGCTTCTTTCCGTTTCGAGAGAGGTATTGACCCATTGTATACTGATTATGTATTGAAACATGCAGCTTTGTTAGTTCAGGAATTGGCAGGTGGAACTGTTTCTTCAGAAATAAAGGATGTATATCCTGTTCCTTTCAGCAAATTCAATGTAGATATTACATATAAAAAGATTAATACTCTGATTGGTAAAGATATTCCGGTTGAAACAGTGAAAAGTATCGTTGGAAGTCTTGAAATGGAAATTACCAATGAAACAGCTGAAGGCTTGTCTCTTGCTGTTCCTCCATATCGTGTAGATGTAACTCGCGACGTAGATGTTATTGAAGATATTCTTCGCATTTATGGATACAATAACGTAGAAATACCTTCTACACTGAAATCAAGTTTAACTACTAAAGGCGAAGCTGATAAATCATATAAACTTCAGAGCCTTATTTCAGAACAGTTGGTTGGTTGCGGATTTAATGAAATATTAAACAACTCATTAACAAAAGCTGCTTATTACGAAGGATTGGAATCATTCCCGGCTAAAAACCTGGTTATGTTGATGAACCCATTAAGTAACGATCTTAACTGTATGCGTCAGACATTATTGTTTGGCGGTTTGGAAAGTATTACTCATAATGCAAATCGCAAAAATGCCGATCTTAAATTCTTTGAATTTGGTAACTGCTACTATTTTAATGAAGAAAAGAAGAATCCAGAGAAGGTTCTTGCGGCATATAATGAAGATTATCATTTAGGTTTATGGGTAACCGGCAAGAACGTAGCTAATTCTTGGGCTCATGCTGATGAACAAAGTTCTGTTTATGAGCTTAAAGCTTATGTGGAAAATGTATTCCTACGTTTAGGTATAGATATTCGCAATTTGGTTATCGGTAATCTTACAGACGATCTTTTCTCTGCAGCGTTGTCTGTAAATACCAAAGGTGGCAAACGTTTGGCTGTGTTTGGTGTGATTACAAAGAAACAGTTAAAGGCGTTCGATATTGATAATGAAGTTTATTATGCAGACTTGAACTGGAACGAGTTGATGAAAGCTATTAAGTCTGTTAAGGTATCCTACAAAGAAATCTGTAAATTCCCGGCAGTAAAGAGAGACCTTGCATTGCTTCTTGACAAGCAGATTCAGTTTGCTGAGATAGAAAAGATTGCTTTTGAGTCTGAACGTAAATTGCTTAAGGAAGTTTCTTTGTTTGATGTTTACGAAGGAAAGAACCTTGAGGCTGGCAAGAAGTCGTATGCAGTAAGCTTTATGCTCCAGGATGAAAATCAAACGTTGAACGACAAGCAGATTGATAAGATTATGAGCAAACTTATTGCTAATCTTGAAAGCAAGCTGGGAGCGAAACTTAGATAATTATATAAACTAAAAAATATTAAATAAAGATGGGAAGAGCGTTCGAATACAGAAAAGCCACCAAAATGAAGAGATGGGGTAATATGGCTCGTACATTTACGAGAATTGGCAAACAAATCGCTATTGCAGTAAAGGCTGGTGGTCCTGATGCTGAGAATAACCCACATTTACGTTCTTGCGTAGCTAACGCGAAGGCAGCCAACATGCCAAAAGAAAATGTTGAAAGAGCAATAAAGAGAGCTATCTCTAAAGATACCGAAGATTACAAGGAAATGGTATATGAGGGATATGGTCCACATGGTATTGCTATTTTAGTAGAAACTGCTACAGATAACACAACCCGTACAGTGGCTAATGTTCGTAGTGTATTTAATAAAAACGGTGGTTCTTTAGGTACATCAGGAAGCTTGGATTTTATGTTTACTCGTAAGTCTATGTTTACAGTAGCTCCAAAAGAAGGCGTTTCTTTGGAAGATCTTGAACTGGAATTGATCGATTATGGTGTAGACGAGCTTGATGCTGATGAAGAAGGTATCACTCTATACGGAGAATTCCAGTCATTCAATGCTATTCAGAAGTATCTTGAAGAGAATGGCTTTGAAATTATCAGTTCAGAGTTTACTCGTATCCCTACAGATTTGAAAGATGTTACTCCAGAACAAAGAGCTTCTATTGATAAACTGGTTGATAAAATGGAAGACGATGAAGATGTTCAGAGCGTCTATACAAATATGAAACCAGAAGAAGACGCTGAGTAAATGAAGTTTGTATATAAAACATCCGGTACTTGTAGTACTTATATATCAGTAGATGTTGAGGACGGCATTGTTAAGGATGTTACTTTTCAAGGAGGGTGTAACGGCAATTTGAAAGGTATTAGTCAACTGGTAAAAGGGCTGCCTGTGAAAGAGGTTATCTCTAAATTGGAAGGTATATCCTGTGGAGGTAGACCTACTTCTTGTCCGGATCAACTTTGCAAAGCTTTACGTCAGGTTCCATCTGTCTGAGGTATTTATTTAATTAATGAAAATAAGAGTGCGGCGGTATTCCGAATTTGATTACTGAAAATTGCGGATTTATAACCAAGCTAACTCTATTCAATAATAAGAAAGAGCCATTCTTTACCTGTAGCAGGTTGAGAATGGCTCTTTTGCTATATTAAAGAATGGCTTTTGGATATGCCTTTCATTATAATTCTACTTTGATAAATAGCACTAATTGGGGGCATAATGATGTTGTTTAATTCAATAACAGACAATACTATTTATACATGTTTGCATCAATTGAAACTCGGAAAAGCTCTTTTTTTGTACTTTCTGAGAAATAAATATATTCAATTGTAGTTTTAAATTCTTTGTATTCCTTCAAATCCAAGGAGTTCCTTACAGCATCGATCATTGAGTCTTTCATGTATTGCTCCTTTTTTTGAATAGAATCGGGTGAATCTATTCTACCGGATAAAGTATAATAGTTGCTGTTAGTATTTGTTTTTGGATTATATATCATACTGTCAATTCTAATTCCTTCACCAATTGTTACGGGGCATTTAGCTGTATATTCTTTGGCAAGCTTTTCAAAGGTCTTTTCTCTTGGTTCCTGGCATGAATTAAAAATAAGGAGTAGCAGGCCGGCTGTAATTAATGCTAGTTTTTTCATCTTTATTTGAATTTTGATCTACTAAGATAAGCTATTATTATTAACAGAACAAGAACAATACATATTTTTAATCATTATCTTTGTCATAACATAAAATGATACATGCTTATGATTAATTTCTTTAAAGATCTGAAACGTAAAGACCATAAACGCTATTTAGGTGGTCTTGATATTTTAAAATATATAGGTCCGGGATTATTGGTTACAGTTGGATTTATTGACCCGGGAAACTGGGCTTCGAATTTTGCTGCAGGATCCGGGTTTGGGTATTCATTGTTGTGGGTAGTAACTCTTTCAACAATAATGCTCATTGTACTTCAGCATAATGTGGCTCACCTTGGAATTGTTACCGGCCTTTGTCTTTCGGAAGCAGCGACTCAGTATACACCCAAATGGATTTCGCGTCCCATTCTGGGAACTGCCGTTATGGCTTCTGTTTCTACTTCCCTAGCAGAAATTCTTGGTGGAGCAATTGCATTGCAGATGCTGCTTGGTGTTCCTATAATATGGGGCTCAATTCTGGTTACTGTGTTTGTGTTTATAATGCTGCTCACTAATTCATACAAGAAAATTGAGCGTTCCATTATTGCTTTTGTTTCGGTTATCGGGCTTTCTTTTATCTATGAACTTTTACTTGTAGAGATTGACTGGCCAACTGCCGCGAGAGGATGGGTAGTACCGAGTTTTCCTCAAGGTAGTGTTCTGATTGTGATGAGTGTGTTGGGAGCTGTAGTAATGCCTCATAACCTTTATTTGCATTCGGAAGTAATTCAGAGTCATGAGTACAATAAGCAAGATGATGCCTCTATAAGCAAAGTTTTGAAGTACGAGCTGTACGATACTCTTTTCTCTATGATTGCAGGATGGGCCATAAATAGTGCTATGATACTTCTTGCTGCAGCAACATTTTTTAAAACCGGAACAGAAGTAACGGAACTTCAGCAGGCAAAATCGTTATTAGAACCGCTATTAGGAAACAATGCCGCAATTATTTTTGCGTTGGCACTGCTTATGGCAGGTGTTTCTTCAACTATTACAAGCGGAATGGCTGCCGGTTCTATCTTTGCAGGAATTTTCGGAGAGTCTTACCACATAAAGGATAGTCACTCTCGTTTAGGAGTTATTATTTCGCTAGGGGTGGCATTGTTATTGATCTTCTTTATCTCTAATCCATTCAAAGGATTAATTATTTCGCAGATGGTGCTGAGTCTTCAACTTCCTTTTACGGTTTTTCTGCAGGTGAGTCTTACTTCATCAAAAAGGGTGATGGGTAAATATGCTAACGGAAAGTGGAATACGTTTGTGCTTTATTTTATTGCAGCAACGGTGTCTGCTTTGAATGTATGGCTCCTTATTTCTACAATAATTGGTTATTAGATTATAATATCTTGTACAAAAGATTGTTTTCTTCTGTACAGAACAATTAATTCTTTTGTACAGAAGAAAACAATCTTTTGTACAAGAGAATATAATAATATATAGTAATTTTTAAAAAACATGATGGAAGATAGAGTAAAGAGAGCGGTAGAACTCTTTAAAAGCGGATATAATTGTTCTCAATCTGTAGTAGCAGCCTTTGCCGATTTATATGGGTTTACAGAAGAACAAGCTCTGAAAATGGCTTCTTCTTTTGGTGGAGGAATAGGAAGGATGAGAGAAACCTGTGGAGCAGCTTGTGGAATATTTCTATTAGCCGGACTTCAAACCGGAACCACTGATCCTAAGGATAAAGAAGGAAAAGCTGCTAATTATAAATTGGTGCAGGATTTGGCGGCTATATTCAAGGATCGTATGGGTTCTATAAACTGTGGTGAGCTATTGGGGCTGAAGAAATGTGATCCAATTGAGTCTACTCCAGAGGAACGAACTGCGCAATATTATGCTAAACGCCCTTGCGTAAAAATAGTTGAGGAAGCAGCAAGAATATGGGCAGAATATCTTGAAACTCAAAAAGAGTAAGGTGTTTGGCTAAAAACATTACATTTGTATTAAAAATATTCGATTTAAAGTGCTATATAACATAAAAATGTATATATTTGTGCACTAAATAAATCATGCTAAAGGATGGTTTGTTTGAGTAAATATATGTTTAACTAAAAGTATTTTCAAAATGTTGAAAGAAAAAGCAGGAATTATTGCAGGACAAATTTGGAATGCATTGAACGACACTGAAGGTTTAACAGTAAAACAAATTAAGAAGGCAACTAAGTTAGTAGACAAAGACCTTTATTTAGGTTTCGGGTGGTTACTAAGAGAAGATAAAGTTTCTATTCAAGAAATTGAAAACGATCTATTCGTTGCTCTGAAGTAAGAAAGCTAATAACTGAATTATAAAAAATGCGCTGGCAAGTTCTATTATGTTGCCAGCGCATTTTTTTATTTTGTCTCCTTTATGTATCTTTGCCCATTATTATATTGATAAAACAAACTGATGAAGAATATACGTAACTTTTGCATTATTGCACATATTGACCATGGTAAATCCACTTTGGCTGACAGACTGCTTGAATATACAAAGACTATTCAGGTAACAGGCGGTCAGATGCTTGATGATATGGATCTTGAAAGGGAGAGAGGGATTACCATTAAAAGTCACGCTATACAGATGGAATATTTGTATAAAGGCGAAAAATATATTCTTAACCTGATTGATACTCCGGGACACGTGGACTTTTCTTACGAAGTTTCCCGCTCAATTGCGGCTTGTGAAGGAGCTTTGCTTATTGTTGATGCTTCCCAGGGAGTGCAGGCGCAAACTATTTCCAATCTTTATATGGCTATTGATCATAATCTGGAGATTATACCGGTGATCAATAAATGTGATATGGCAAGTGCCATGCCAGAGGAAGTAGAAGATGAAATCGTTGAATTACTTGGAGTGGACAGATCTACCATTATCCGTGCGTCAGGTAAAACCGGTATGGGTGTGGAAGAAATTCTGGAAGCTATTGTAGAACGTGTTCCTTGTCCGGTAGGTGATGAAGAAGCACCGTTGCAAGCACTTATTTTCGACTCAGTATTTAATTCTTTCCGAGGTATCATTGCTTACTTTAAGATTACCAATGGAGTTATCCGTACCGGCGACAAGGTGAAATTCTTTAATACCGGAAAAGAATATGCGGCAGATGAAATTGGTGTGTTGAAAATGGATATGATTCCTAGAAAAGAACTTCGTACAGGAGACGTGGGGTATATTATTTCCGGTATCAAAACTTCAAAAGAGGTGAAGGTAGGAGATACTGTCACTCACATTGCCCGCCCATGTACTAAGGCTATCTCTGGTTTCGAAGAAGTTAAACCAATGGTCTTTGCGGGAGTTTATCCTATCGAAGCTGAAGACTTTGAAGACCTTCGCGCTTCTCTTGAGAAATTACAGCTGAATGATGCATCGCTTACATTCCAGCCGGAAAGTTCATTGGCGTTGGGCTTCGGTTTCCGTTGCGGATTCCTCGGCTTGCTTCACATGGAGATTGTTCAGGAACGTCTGGACCGTGAGTTTGATATGAATGTTATCACAACTGTTCCGAACGTATCTTACCAGATTTACGATAAACAAGGTGTTATGACTGAGGTTCACAATCCTGGTGGAATGCCCGATCCTACATTGATTGATCACATTGACGAACCATATATCAAAGCTTCTGTTATTACTAAGACCGATTATATTGGCCCTATCATGACTCTTTGTCTGGGTAAACGTGGAGAGCTGACTAAACAGGAATATATATCCGGTAATCGTATGGAGATTCATTATGATATGCCTTTGGGTGAAATTGTGATAGACTTTTATGATAAACTGAAAAGTATATCAAAAGGTTATGCATCGTTCGATTATCATCAATCGGGTTTCCGTCCTTCCAAATTGATAAAGCTGGATATCCTGCTAAACGGTGAACCTGTGGATGCACTTTCTACTCTTACGCATGTGGACAATGCTTACGATTTGGGTAAACGAATGTGTGAGAAACTAAAAGAACTTATACCAAGACAGCAATTTGATATAGCTATTCAGGCAGCAATCGGTGCAAAGATTATCTCTCGTGAAACGATAAAGGCGGTTCGAAAAGATGTAACTGCCAAGTGTTACGGTGGTGATATAAGCCGAAAACGTAAATTGCTTGAAAAGCAGAAGAAGGGAAAGAAACGAATGAAGCAGATTGGAAATGTGGAAGTTCCTCAGAAAGCTTTCCTTGCAGTATTGAAATTAGATTAAATTTGGAGCTTTTGTTTCATCTCTTAAAAGATGAAACAAAAGCTCTAATAACTTTATAAAAATTGTAATTTCATGATTAAACCGCTTGCATACTCTTTTAATAGCTTTATAAAGCATCATGTAAACGGTGGAATTGTGCTTATGGTTATAGCTGTATTGGCTATGATTGTAGCAAACTCACCATGGAGTGATGCTTATCTTTCTATTCTGAATTATCCCGTATCTTTGCAGATTGGCAGTTTCAATCTCTTCAGTCATCATGAAGAGCCAATGTCTATATCTACATTTATCAATGATGCGTTAATGGCAATCTTTTTCTTCTCTGTGGGATTGGAAATTAAGCGCGAAACATTGGTTGGCGAACTCTCAAACATGCGTCAGGCATTATTGCCTATTATTGCTGCTTGCGGAGGTATGATTATTCCTGTGATAATCTATTTCAGTATAGCTCCACAAGCACCCGAAAGTAATGGTATAGCCATACCAATGGCAACTGATATTGCTTTCTCTTTAGGTGTGTTAGGATTGCTGGGCAAACGTGTACCTTTAAGTCTGAAGATATTCCTTACCACTTTTGCAGTAGCCGATGATATTGGTGGTATTATCGTTATAGCACTATTCTATGCTACACATCTTCAATTTGGATATTTACTTATAGCAGCTGCAATTCTTGCATTTATGCTTTGGGCGAACATTAAGCTTGAGGTTGTAAATAAAGGATTCTATATCTTTCTGGGTATTGTAGTTTGGTACTTATTCCTTCAATCGGGTATTCATAGTACAATAGCAGGGGTATTGGTTGCATTCACGATTCCTTCCAGACCACACATTAAAATAGGAAAGTATATAGAACGAATCCGCGAGAATATCCAGTCGTTCCCTGTCTCCAATAACGATTCTATTATCTTGGAACAGGATCAGCTTGAAAGGCTTAAAAGTATAGAGTCTTCTTCCGACCATGTAATTTCACCTTTACAATCAATGGAAGATTCTCTGCAGGGAGTCGTAAACTACTTTATTATGCCTGTTTTTGCTTTTGCTAATGCCGGGGTTGTGCTTGCTGGTGCAGAAGGAGATGTTCTTGGAAGTGTAACTTTTGCTGTTGCCTCAGGACTTGTTTTGGGTAAATTCATAGGAATATTCTCATTTACATGGATGACCATTAAATTGAAGATATCTAAGATGCCCGAAGGTCTGAATTGGAAGAATCTGGCAGGTGTATCTATGTTGGGAGGTGTTGGTTTTACTGTTGCACTGTTTATTGCCACTCTTTCTTTTGGAGATGCAGAGTCGGTTCTATTGAATCAGGCAAAGCTCGGTATTATTGGAGGAACAGTAATTGCTGGATTGTTGGGTTATTTATATCTGTATAAGGTTCTCCCTAAAAAAGAGTATTCGGATAATAATGAATAAGAAGCATTTCTAAGATTTACATTGAATAATAGAAAAAGATTATTTATGAAGCAATGAACGCAGGTAGCAGCACTACTACCTTTATATTCAATAATTGAAAAAGGTCATTAAGCATGAAAAACTTAATGACCTTTTTTCTGGTATTGAGATTATACTTATTCGAATAGATACATCTAAAAGATTCGATTCTTCGTTACTTTTGGTGGAAACTAGTTTTCTCAAATGCTTATCCAATAAAGGTTCTATATGCTTTTTAATAAGTCATTTATTGATTCTGATAAGAAATCTGTAAAGCACCATAAATAAAGGGCTCAATGCAATATCTTCCATTAAAAGTGACGAAGAATCAAAGATTCTTATTTCATCATCCTTCATGTCCAATTATAGATACTTTGTGCTTAAAACCAGTTGCTTTGGATGATTATTCATCATCGTCCATATCCACAAGAGGAAGAATTTTTTGTGACTCTTCGGCTGGTAAAGCTTCAACCTGCTTTAAGCGTCTTTCAATGGCACGCGTACGTTTACCCATTACTTCTTCAAGCTGATCTCCTGCAGTCTGTATATTCTTCTGAACCTTCTCCAGTAACCCACCAAATTTGCTGAACTCTGTTTTTACAGCACCAAGAACACTCCACACTTCGCCTGTTCTCTTTTGAATAGCCAGCGTACGGAATCCCATTTGTAAGCTGTTAAGTATCGCCCCAAGGGTTGTTGGTCCGGTAACTACAATCTTGAAATCCTTTTGTAAGGTCTCTACTAATGATGTTCTGCGGATAACTTCTGCATAGATGCTTTCAAAAGGAAGAAACATAATGGCAAAATCTGTTGTAAATGGCGGGTCAATATACTTGTCATGAATGTCTTTTGCCATTTTTTTAATGGTAATTTCAAGTTGCTTGGATGATGTTTCAATTAAAGCAGTATCACCGGCTTCAAAGGCATCGTAATATTGCTCGTATACATCTTTAGGGAACTTTGCATCGATAGGTAGATAGACCGTTGAATTAGCATCATCTTTGCCGGGAAGTTTAATTGCATATTCCACAAATTCAGTACCACTCTTCTTTGTTTTCACATTGGCATCGTATTGTTCCGGACTCATCATTTGTTCCAATAAGGCTCCTAATTGTACTTCGCCAAATGTACCACGCATCTTAACGTTGGTCAGTACCTTCTTTAATCCACCTACATCCTGAGCCAGAGATTTCATTTCTCCCAATCCCTTCTGAACGTTCTCGAGCTGGTTTCGAACAATTTCAAATGACTGGCCAATACGTTCGTTTAGTGTCTTTTGCAGTTTCTCTTCTACAACCAGGCGCATCTCATCGAGCCTTTTTTCGGTAGATTGTATAAGCGCTTCCTGAGTTTTACCCATTGCCTCAAATTTCTCTTTCTGAAGTTCGTTTCCGGTCAACATATTCTTATGGAGAGCATCCTGCATTTGTTGAATTGACGTGTTTAGGGTAGTGGTTATTTCTGTACGGAATTCGCGTATGGATTTGCCCAGTTCGTCGCGGTTTTCATGAGATTGTTCTCTTACGACTGTCTCCAAGCGAGTATTTTGTTCTCTGATAATACTTTCCAAACGGTTGTTTTGTTCTTTGATAGAAGCCTCTATCCGGTCGATATCTTCTTTGCTTTTACCCTTGCTCAATAGTATTAAAAGGATGAGGAGCAATAAAACAGTACAAACAATTAATAAAGTCAATTCCATATATCTAATATTAAGTTATCTTGCAAAGATACACTTTTTAAAGATTTCATCTTTTAAGAACAGTTTTAAATATGTACCTTTGCACCCGATTTCCAAATTAGGACTTTCCCTATTTAATAATGGGGATTATCCTTGTTAAAAAGAATTTTCTTTATTCACTTTTGTTACACTATATTGAAATTATTGATAAAAATGAAATATTAACTAGCCACAAAATTTAATGATGTATGAAAAAAGAAACTTATTTTAAGCTTTTACTTCTGATGGTAGTAACATTTAGCTTTACAGCTTGTACCATAGATGATGATGAAGTTGGACATAACACTACTGAAGATTTATGTTCTAAAACCTGGGTAGAGACATATGCAACTACCGATCATTACTATTGTACCCATAAAATAATTTTTGATTATGATGGGGATGCTCAGGAAGTTTATATCTATAATAATATTGATATAAACGGAAATCCATTGAGTACGGTTGCTAAAACCGAATCTTATAATTTAAGCTGGAGCTGGTATAATGAAAACCATGAATGTCTGGTATTGAATTATGGGAAAAATGTTGTTCTCTATTTCGATAATGTTTGGGTAAGAAACGATTATTTATCGGGTAAACTCGATGGAAGTTATGTAACCTTTATGAACAGTAATATTTAATTAGGCATGTATAAACTCTTAGTACTTGATCTTGACGGAACTCTGACTAATTCACAAAAGAAAATAACACGAAAGACAAAAGAGGCTTTATTAAAAGCTCAGGAGAATGGGGTGAAGATTGTACTTGCTTCAGGAAGACCGACTTATGGAATTGTTCCTTTAGCAGACGAATTGAATCTGGATGCACGGGGAGGTTATATTCTTTCTTATAATGGGGGAGAAATTATCGACTGGAAAACAAAAGATCTTCTTCATGCAAAATTGCTTGATCCTCAAGTTATTCCTTATTTGTACGATTGTGCTAAAAAGAATGATCTGGCAATTATTACGTATCAGGATGAGTATATTATAACCGAGAAGCCTGATGATATATATGTGCATAAGGAAGCTTTCCTTAATAAGATGAAGATTAAGAAGGTAGATGATTTTCTGTCGTTTGTTGATTTTTCGGTAGCCAAATGTTTAATTACTGGAGATCCTGAGCAATTAGTAATATTGGAAAAGGAAATGAATGAGCATTTGAAAGGCTCGATGGGTGTTTATCGTTCTGAACCTTACTTTCTTGAATTAGTGCCAAATGGAATAGACAAAGCACAGTCTCTTAGTATCTTATTGAATAAATTAGGTATGACTCCGAATGAAATGATTGCTTGTGGGGATGGCTTTAATGATTTGTCGATGATCCAGTTTGCCGGACTAGGAGTGGCTATGGCAAATGCTCAGCTGGCGGTAAAAGAACAAGCTGATTTTATTACTCTTTCTAACGAAGAAGATGGAGTAGCCCATGTAATAGAACGATTCCTGTTGTGATAATAATAAGAGGACTTTCTGTAAAAAGAAAGTCCTCTTTGTTTAACTAGTTAGGTCTTTGTAAAGTCTGGTTAGGCGTAAATATGAGTTTGAAGAATTTAAATATAAATAAAAAGCATTGTTTAATAAGTTAAACAATGCTTTGGATAAAAAAGTTCAATCTAAAAACTAAATATTTATTCTTTAGAGCTTTCTTCTTTCTGGACAGGAGCTTGTTTGATAAAAAGCTTCTTGAAGGAACTAGGGTAGGGAGTTTCAAACTCTAGTAAATCACCAGTTACAGGGTGATAGAAGCAAAGTTTAAAGGCGTGCAGAGCAAGTCTGCCAAGAGGGTTAACTCCATCACCATATTTAATATCACCAATCACCGGATGATGCAAATCCTGCATATGAACACGAATCTGATTCTTGCGTCCGGTTTCTAATTCCAACTCTACCAGAGAATAACCATTGGCACGTTTAATGGTTTTATAATGTGTAATAGCCTTGTCGCCTCCGTTGTTACTCATGCTTGAATAAGTGACAAAAACCTTGTTATCTTTTAGCCACGAGGTGATTGTTCCGAAGTCTTTTTCCATTTCTCCTGAAACAACAGCCACATAACGTCTGTCTTTTACTATTTCATCCCAATAGTCCTGCAACGTGAATTTTGTTTTTTCATCTTTGGCAAAGACCATCAGCCCGGAAGTATCCTTGTCTAGTCGGTGAACAATGTAAACGCGATGCTGCTTTCCTGAGCGCTGCACATATTCGTTCAGAATAGAATGAGCTGTCCGCTCTTTCTGCTTATCTGTTCCCATGGAGAGCAATCCTTCTCTTTTATCAATAACAATGAGGAAAGCATCTTCGTATACCAGTTTAAGTAAACTGCTGGTAAATTCCTTTCTACCCTTGTCTTTGCTAACTGTTACCTTCATTCCGGGACGAAGCTCACAGTTATATTGAGTGGTAATCTTATTCTCTACCATTACTTGACGCTTAGAGAGTAAAGACTTTGCTGTAGTGCGACTTATACCATTTATTTTATTCATTAGAAACGTCATCAACTCACAAGGTTCTGTTACATTAAAAACTGTCAACTTAGCCTTTGCGCGTTCTGCCGGTGTACCTTTTTTCTTATTTCTCATTTCGGGATTTATTTATCTCTTTTCCAGTAAAACAACATTCTCAACATGGTGCGTATGTGGGAACATATCAACAGGCTGAACGGCTGTGAGTTTATATTTTGCATCTAACAACGAAAGGTCGCGTGCCTGAGTAGCCGGATTGCAACTTACGTAAACAATGCGTTTAGGTTCGGCAAAAAGAATAACATCAATTACATCCTGATGCATACCTGCACGTGGAGGGTCAGTTATAATCACATCCGGACGTCCATATTGATTAATAAAGTCTTGCGTAAGCATATCCTTCATATCTCCGGCAAAGAATAATGTATTCTCTATTCCGTTAATGTCAGAGTTAACTTTTGCATCTTCAATAGCTTCGGGAACGTATTCAATACCAATAACCTGCTTTGCTTGTTTTGAAACAAAGTTTGCAATTGTTCCGGTTCCTGTATATAAGTCGTATACAAGTTCATTGCCAGTAAGACCAGCAAAGTTACGTGCTATCTTATATAGGTTGTATGCTTGCTCGGAATTAGTCTGGTAGAAAGATTTAGGTCCAATCTTGAATTTAAGCCCTTCCATTTCTTCAAAGATATGGTCGTTGCCTTTAAATACAAGAACTTCCTGATCGGTAATAGTATCATTGCATTTATTGTTTATAACATATAGCAGCGATGATATTTCAGGGAATTTATCAGCAACGTATGCCAATAATTCCTTTAATAAATCCATCTCGTGCTCCTCTACAATCTTGCAAACAAGAATAACCATTAATTCTCTGGTGGACGAAGTGCGTATTATTAAGTTACGCAACATACCATCCTGGCTTCTTAGATTAAAGAAAGTGTAATTATGCTCATATGCATAATCTCTTACCGCATTTCTTATCTTATTAGAGATATTATCCTGCAACCAGCATTTTTCAATGGCAAGAACCTTATCAAAGGCTCCAGGAATATGAAATCCTACAGCATCCATGTGCTCGTATGTAACTTCTTTCTCAACCTCTTCTCTTGTAAGCCATCTTTTATTTGAAAAAGTATATTCCAGCTTATTACGATAAAACGTTGTTTTTTCAGAGCCAAGAATAGGAGACACCTGAGGCATCTCTATTTTTCCGATGCGGGTAAGATTGTCTACAACTTGTTTCTCTTTATATTTAATTTGCTCTTCGTATGGTAAACATTGCCATTTGCAGCCACCGCATATACCATAATGTTCACAAAATGGAGTTGCTCTTACAGGCGAATATTCATGGAAATGTACAGCTTCTGCTTCAGCATAATGATGTTTTCTCTTTCTGATTTTCAGATCTACTACATCACCTGGTACCACATACGGTACGAATACTACCCAGTCGTTTACTTTTGCAATGGCTTTGCCCTCAGCAGCCACATCTGTTATTGTTACCTTTTCTAAGATAGGAAGATCTTTAGTTTTACGCGACACTTTTGTATGAGTTTAAAATAATGGCACAAAAATACTATTTTTGACTGATTAATTAGTCATACATTTCATTAAAAGGTGTAATAGCAAACAAAAATCACTGTCACTTTGTATATTTTTCATAAAAAGTTTTCATTTCTCTAAAATATAATTAGATTTGTAGTCAGAAAAAAACACACACTTGTACTTTAATTTAATACTTTTATGGATAAGAAAAGAGTTTATACCTTTGGTAACGGTCAAGCAGAAGGTAAGGCCGAGATGAAAAACTTATTAGGTGGCAAAGGCGCCAACCTTGCAGAGATGAACCTTATTGGCGTACCCGTACCTCCAGGTTTTACTATCACTACAGAAGTTTGTTCAGAATACTACGAACTAGGACGCGATAAAGTTGTTGATTTATTAAAGGAAGACGTTGAGAAATCAGTAGCTAAAGTTGAGTCATTAATGAAATCTAAGTTTGGAGATATTGAGAATCCATTGTTGGTTTCTGTACGTTCAGGCGCTCGTGCTTCAATGCCTGGTATGATGGATACTATCCTGAATTTAGGTTTAAATGATGAAGTAGTTGAAGGACTAACCCGTAAAACAGGAAATGCTCGTTTTGCATGGGACTCATACCGCCGTTTCGTACAAATGTATGGAGATGTGGTTCTTGGAATGAAGCCTACTAATAAAGAAGATATTGATCCTTTCGAAGCTATTATTGAGGAAGTAAAAGAAGCGAAAGGAGTAAAGCTTGATAATGAACTTGAAGTGGAAGACTTGAAAGTTCTGGTTAAGAAATTTAAAGAAGCCGTTAAGAAACAAACGGGTCACGATTTCCCTACTTGTGCATACGAACAACTTTGGGGAGCAATTTGTGCTGTATTCGATTCATGGATGAATGAACGTGCTATCTTATATAGAAAGATGGAAGGCATTCCTGCCGAATGGGGGACAGCTGTAAGTGTTCAGGCTATGGTGTTCGGTAATATGGGTGAAACTTCTGCAACAGGTGTTTGTTTCTCAAGAGATGCCGGTACAGGTGAAGATCTTTTCAATGGCGAATATTTGATTAACGCTCAGGGTGAAGATGTAGTAGCCGGTATACGTACCCCACAACAAATTACCAAGATTGGTTCTCAACGTTGGGCTGAACTGGCAGGAATTACCGAAGATGTGCGTGTATCAAAATATCCTTCAATGGAAGAGGCTATGCCTGAAATTTATAAAGAACTTGATGAGATTCAGACTAGATTGGAAAACCATTATAGTGATATGCAGGATATGGAATTTACTGTTCAGGAAGGTAAACTCTGGTTCCTTCAGACTAGAAACGGTAAACGTACCGGTGCTGCTATGGTTAAGATTGCTATGGATTTGCTCCGTCAAGGTATGATTGATGAAAAAACAGCATTGAAACGTGTAGAGCCAAATAAACTTGATGAATTACTTCACCCTGTATTTGATAAAGCTGCACTTAAGAGTGTTAAAGTTATTGCAAAAGGCTTACCTGCTTCGCCGGGTGCTGCTACAGGTCAAATTGTGTTTTTTGCCGATGATGCTGCAAATTGGCATGCCAATGGTCATAAGGTTGTGATGGTTCGTATAGAAACTTCACCTGAAGATCTTGCTGGTATGGCTGTAGCCGAAGGTATTCTTACAGCTCGTGGAGGTATGACATCTCATGCAGCAGTTGTAGCCCGTGGTATGGGTAAATGTTGTGTGTCGGGTGCCGGTGCATTGAGTATCGATTATAAATCAAGAACTCTTGAAGTAGGCGGTGTTACCTTAAAAGAAGGCGATTATATCTCAATAAATGGTTCAACAGGAGAAGTTTATGAAGGCAAGGTTGCAACCCAGGCTGCTGAACTTTCCGGAGACTTTGCCGATTTGATGGCTTTGGCCGACAAATATACCAGAATGAAAGTCAGGACAAATGCTGATACTCCTCACGATGCTGAAGTTGCCCGTAAGTTCGGTGCGATTGGTATTGGACTTTGCCGTACAGAACACATGTTCTTCGAAGGTGAGAAGATTAAAGCTATGCGTGAAATGATTCTTGCAGAGAATGAAGAAGGCCGAAAAATTGCTTTAGCTAAAATTCTTCCTTATCAGAAAGCAGACTTTAAAGGTATCTTTAAAGCAATGGCAGGCTGCCCTGTTACAGTTCGTTTGCTTGATCCTCCTTTGCATGAATTTGTTCCTCATGATGATAAAGGTCAGCAGGAAATGGCAGATGCCATGGGTGTGTCATTTAAACATATTCAACAACGTGTAGAAGCTCTTCACGAACAGAACCCGATGCTGGGACACCGTGGTTGCCGTTTAGGAAATACATATCCTGAAATCACACAGATGCAGACTCGTGCTATACTTGGCGCGGCTCTTGAGTTGAAGAAAGAAGGAGTAGAGACATTCCCTGAAATCATGGTTCCGCTTACTGGTTTATTGCTGGAGTTTAAAGAGCAGGAGAATGTAATCCGTAAAGAAGCTGCAGCTTTGTTTGAGGAAATGGGAGATAGCATCGATTATAAAGTTGGTACAATGATTGAGATACCTCGTGCTGCATTAACTGCTGAGCGCATCGCTCAAGGTGCAGAGTTCTTCTCATTCGGAACAAACGACCTCACTCAAATGACCTTTGGATATTCTCGTGATGATATTGCTTCATTCTTACCTATATATTTAGAAAAGAAGATTCTGCAAGTTGATCCATTCCAGGTTCTTGATCAGAATGGAGTAGGTCAGTTAGTTCAAATGGCAGTGGAAAAAGGTCGTTCTGTTCGTCCGGATTTGAAATGTGGTATCTGTGGAGAACATGGAGGAGAGCCATCTTCAGTTAAGTTCTGTCACAAAGTTGGTTTGAATTATGTTAGCTGTTCGCCATTCCGCGTGCCAATTGCTCGATTAGCAGCGGCGCAGGCAGCTATAGAAGAATAACGATAGTTGGTTTATGGAAGTTAGTTAGTTGTTTTAGCATTTTAATTTTGCAGTACTTTATAGAGGATTCCCCTAGTCGGGGAGTCCTCTTATTGTTAAAATAGGTTTTAAAAAGTTGCTATTGTATGTTTTATAACATAAAACGTTAATTGATTTGTATGTTATAAAACATATTTGTATGTTTGCATCATCAATAGGAAAAAGAAGACTTTAAGCAGAGAATACACGAAAAACGGGGTGTTCTCTGCTTTTTTTAGAAAGATTGTTTAATAATTAATTTTTAAAGGTATGAAAAGATTAGTAGTTTTATTAGTTGCCGTTTTAGGCTTTGGAGCAACAACATTTGCAGGAAACAACAATAGTGATGCTTTCTCAAATAGTTTTATTTATAAAATGAATGAGGCAAAAACATTCGATAGAATAGCTTCTTTCTTGCAGGTAGGTTTTGAACAAAAAGATGCATTGGAATATGTATTTGGTGAAGCAACAAAAGTTATGGATAAAGCTGCAAAAAATGGTGCATCTGTAGATGAAGCAATAGAAAAAGCTGTATATTTTAACTTAGGTAATGCTAAACAGATTTTATCAAGAGATCAGTATATTAAATTCGTAGGACTTATTAATCTTACAATGATTAATAATAAGATGAATTAATAGCTTATCAAGGTATGTTATTAAATATAAATGCAATAGTGCAGAGAAGGAGTCTATAAAATAGTATCTCCTTCTTTTTTTTGCTTATAAATCAGCCTTTACTAACCTTTCTGAATCACACCGATAATCTGCTGTTGAATTTCACTTCTTATTAATGTATATAGTTCGCTATTCTAATTTTTATTAGCTTTCAATCCTTACACTACTATCTTTCAATTCTGGTAATTTTGCTTTTACCGTTATTTTACTCGAATTCCCGGCTAAATATCTTACTACTACTAATGCAAGTCCATTCAATCCTTCTTTTTCTTTTTAACTAAAGGAGAACTTGTGTTCTTGATCTTTGTTGTATGTTGCCGTAATCTTGCCAAGACTTTCAATGCTGAATTTTATCAGGTTGTTTGAAATGGGTATTGAAAGCTTATTTTTCTCTGATATCTGAATAGTGATAAATATCGAGTCTCTTCCATTTGCTTTAATAATATTGCGATCTGCTTGGAGTAATCTTTGAATTTTGATATAAAATGTAATATGAATGAAATAATCTATATGAACTATTAATTCGTATAAAAATGTCTCTATGATATTAAATATGTGTTATTAATGTCATAAATATCTAATTATAGATAATGTAGTATTAAATATGATATATTATTCTTTCAAAAAGAAACCGATTGTTTATAATTAATAGATAAATAAAACAAGAGAAAAAGTATGTTATAAAACATTTCTTCTAAAATATTTGCATGTTATAAAACATATTCGTATGTTTGCATCATCAAAAGATAAAAACCTTAAGAGACAGAGAATACCATGAATACAAAAGTTCGGGTATTCTCTGTTTTTTTAGGTATATGTTTAATTAAAATTTTAAATTATGAAACGTTTATCAGTTTTTTTGTTAGCTGTATTAGGTTTTGGAACAGCAACATTTGCAGGTAGTCCTGTTGGTTCAAGTAAGTGTGTTTACACATTAAATGACGAAAGTACTCTTAATGGAATCGCAAATTTCCTTAAAACAGATTCAGAACAAAAAGAAAATCTGAAGTATGTATTTAGTGAAGGAGAAAGAAGAATGGAGCGTGCTACTGCAAAAGGAGCTACAGAAGAGGAAGCTTCTACAAAAGCAATATTCTTTAATTTGGGAAATGCAAGAGCTATTTTATCAGAAGCTCAGTACAAAAAATTCGTAAGCATCGTTAATCTGACTATTTACAATGAAAAAGAAAGAGAGTTATTTGCAGAAAAGTAGGATATACATCTGTTGTGTATCACACTGTGAAATTGGAAAGAAGGAGATTATTTAAATAATTCCCCTTCTTTTTTTGTTTTAAGCAGATTGGTTTTAATCTGCAATTTCTTTTAATTTTCTGAAATGCTTTATTATTGCTAAATAATTCTCATCATTACAGAAATCAAATTTGCCCCAGATATCTCCAAGCAAGGCGGCGCCACCAAATCCAAAATCCTTCATTTGCAGAATATTATCGGCAGTAATGCCTCCTAATGCTACTACATTACTATCTATAATACCATCTTTTGCTGCTTTCCTTAATTCCTCGGGAGTATATTGAGAATTATATCCCTCTTTTGAGATACTGTCGAAAACCGGACTCATAAACACATAATCATAAGACTCTTTCTTTTGTTTTACTTCCTCGATGGAGTGACATGAACAACTTACATGTCCTTCGTAATCTTCCGGTTCCTTGGAATTTCTGGAATTGAGGTGAATACCCATCAGTCCAAATTCCTTTTTCATATAGAAATGTTCGTGAGTAACAATCTTCTTGTGATATTTTTCAGGGATAAGCGTTAGCAGGCGTTCTGAATATATTGCACAAGTTTCTGGCTTTCTTAAATGGAGTATATCCAGTCCTTCCTCAAATAGAGCAGTGATAATTTTATCTTCTTCAATAAAAAAATACGGAGTAGTAACGGCAATTAGTTTCATAATTTTAAAAAATGTGCGCAAAGGTAGTCATTTAAGGACTAAATTAAAAGGATATTTGTAGATTCCTTAATTATGTATACATTATGCCTGTGCTAATTAGACAGCTATATTAATATAAATAAAAATACACTGATTTTTTGTTTACGTATTTTTTATTTATACATTTGGTGCTGATTTAAATGATTTTATATTTATCAAACATCAGCATTATAGGATGCTATATGTTTAAAAAGATGCAAAATAAAATAATCTATAAATTCTATAATTATGAGAATAGTAAATAGGGCAATAAACAGATCTTTCATTCTTTTTTCTATCTTCTTGTTTTTGAATATTTATAACTGTTATAGTGATAATCCAGTAATAAAAGAGTGGAAGAGAAAAGAGCTAACGGAAGATTTCAAGAATCATCTGTGCTCCTTGTCTGAGGTTTATGGATATGTACGCTATTTTTATCCTAATGAGAATTTAAAAGATTTAGACTGGTTTAATTTCCTTATTTATTCTATAAAAGAAATTGAGGGCTGCAAGTCAGAAAAAGATTTTAATCAGAAACTATATCAACTATTTTCTCCTTTATGTCCTGAAATTAGCATAAATAATAATTTCTCAAAGTCGAAGCATTATTCTTCCGGTTCTTTTTATATACAGGAGCATAGTCTACTCGAGAATGGAACGTTTAATAGCGGAATAAAAGATATAAGTGCGTATTCCGCGGAATATCCAAAACCGGATTCATTATATACATTCATTATTAATCCCCAATTAGCGGTTTCTTTTCCTATTGCATTATCAGAATTACCTAAGAGAGGTAAACAACTAACCAACTTAATAGATTCTTGTAAAAATAGTTGGGATGAGAAATCTATGTATAATTTACTCGCATCAGAACCTTTTGCACGGATTGCAAATGAAATTATGCGTTGCAATATCGTTCAGCATTTTTATCCGTATTATTTTGAAGATAAACTTGATGTTACGTGGAGGAAGTCATATAAAGACTATTTTAATAAAATAGCAAATAGTAATAATTCTACTAGTTATTACTATTTAGTATGCAACATGATGAATTTGGTAAAAGATAACCATGTTAATTTGAATTTTAACGTGCTAAGAGCATTATCAACAAAAAGATTTCCAGGAATTGAAACTGTGATTCTGGATAATAAATTGCTTATAAAGAATGTGCTTGCGCCCTACGACTCTGTTATTCATAGAGGAGATAGGATTATAAAGATTAATAATAGAGAAGCCGAAGCTTTTATAAAAGGGAAATTGAATAACTTATCTTACTCAACTTTGGAAAGTGGATTAACAAAGCTTACTTCTTCCAATGAGATATTTAGTAGTTATGCAAAAGACTCTGTTTTAAATCTGACTATGAAGAACTCTGAAGGAAAAGAATCAGAGGTAGCTATAAAAATAAACTTGTTTCGACCTGCTTTTGTTGCCGATAAAGAATTTATTAAATGTTTTGATGGGAATGAATATTATATAAATCTGAAAGATCCTCAATTAATCAGTTACGACAAGTTTAAAGTATATATTCCAGAAATAAATAAAAGCAAAGGGGTTATTTTTGACATGCGAGGTTATCCTAACGCAGATGTATTCAGTATTTTAGCTAATATCACAGATTCAATTCTTTCTTTAGGGAATCTTTATGAAGTACATTACTATTTTCCCAATCACATTAATTCTGTTCCTAAACCCACGGAAAAATGGTTTATTGCTCCTTCTATGTCTGCAATGAATAGAGACTATTCAAAGAAGTATCAATATCCATTGCCTGTCAACGAAAAAATAACCGTACCTTGTGTATTCTTGGTTAATTCAGTTTCTATGAGTTTTATGGAAACAGTGATAGATATAATCAAGAATTATAAACTAGGTATCCTTATAGGAGAAAATACCGCAGGTTGCAATGGAGATACGCCTCATTTTAAATTACCTTTTGCTTCTTTTTCAATGACATTTGCTAAATTTTTAAACAGAGACGGATCTCAACATCACGGGATAGGCATAAAACCAGATATTTATGTAGAAAATAAAGATATGAATATAGATGCTCAATTAGAGGCTGCTAAAAAGTATTTAGATGTTGTGGCATCTTATATCTCCAAATAATAGCTGTAGTCGATCTCAAATTAGGAGTCTTACAATAAGATAATGTTGCTCTCCATTGTGCGTAAATCGATTGTCCACAGCTTGCCATCGAGTAGTTCGCCATATCCGCAGATTAGCTTTATAACCTCCGATGCTTCTATGCTTCCTGTTACAGCTGGAGTTACGCCCATAACGCCTTTGGAAAGGGGAGGCATGGCCAGCATCTCTTCTTCATCGGGGAAAAGATCGCGGTAAGTCTTTCCGCTTTTGTAATTGAATACTGAAACTTGTCCCTGTAGGCCGAATATTGCTCCGTACACATACGGTTTGCCGAGCTTTACACAAGTGTCGTTGATTAGGTATCGGGTGGGGAAGTTGTCGCATCCGTCTACTACCAGATCGTATTTGCTGATAATCTCCTCTGCATTTTCTATTGTGAGCTTATACGGATAAGTCTGGATATTTACTTCACTGTTTAAAGCACTTAGTCTTTTACGAGCACATTCAGTTTTCACTTCATCAAGCTCGCTCTCTGTATAGAGTACCTGCCTTTGCAAATTGGTAAGGCTCACAATATCACTATCCATTATCCCCAATGTTCCTATTCCGGCTGCTGTAAGGTAAAGGGCGATGGGAGAGCCCAGGCCACCTACACCTACTAATAATACCGATGCTTTTTTAAGCTTTTCTTGACCTTCATCGCCCATTTCGGGAAGCATAGTTTGTCTGTTGTATCTCATGTTTATATAATTAGTTATTTATTAAAACAGCAAAATCTCTATCTTCCTTAATATTTCGGGAAGTACAGTTTTGTCTATTATTTCTTGTTCTTAATATATTGGGCAATTTGTAAAGCAACAAAATCTCTATTTCCTCAATATTTCGGAAAGTATAGCTCTGTCTGTTATCTCTTGTTCATATAAATAGGGCTATTTGTTATTTGGCAGATAATCTGCTTTTCCAGGTATTCAAAGAGTCCCTGCTTAATTCGTTGAATCTTATCTCTATATACTTTATAATTTATCAAACTATAGATTATCTATGTTCCAAAATATATCAGGAAGCTTAGCTTTTCCGGCTTAACTCATTGCCCGATTAATTGTTTATATAAATAATGAACTCTCCCTAATCCTCCTTATTTTAGGACAATTAGGGGAGAGTCCATATGGTTACATATATAGTTATAATTTCTAGTTTGCTACTTAATAGAAGTTTCAACGGTTAGTCCACCAAGTTACATAATACAAAATCATAATTATCTATCGAATGCCTGATCCCAGTCTTTCCAAACTGGTTCCCGCCCTATTTGCTTCAAATCCTTTTCAATCTGCACAGCCGTACGGCTGTCATTGATGGCAAACTGTTCTAGCGCTTGCGGATAGGTGTAGTAACCTCCCGGTTCCGTTTTACTCTCGGCGCTCATTGTAGTTACTCCAAGCGTTGCCATGTTATTGCGCATTTCTGCACTTTCGCGTGTTGAGTAGGAGATGTCTACATCATGATCGAAGATTCGGAATGCAAAAGTAAGCTGTGCCAATTCACGATCGCTCATTACTACATTGGGCTGGAAATGGCCCTCCGAAGGACGCATTCTTGGGAAGTTTACACTGTATTTTGTCTTCCAGTAGTTCTTTTGCAGATACCGTAAGTGGTGAGCCATCATGGTAACATCTGTGCGCCAGTCCTCAAGACCAATCAATACGCCCATACCAATTTTATGTACTCCGGCTTGCCCCATACGATCGAATCCGTTTACCCTCCAGTCGAACTTTGATTTCATTCCTTTCGGATGGTAAATGTTGTAGTTCGCCTTGTTATACGTCTCCTGAAAACAGATAACGCCGTTGAGGCCCGAATGCGTGAGGCGTTCATACTCTTCGGCTTTGAGTGGCATAACCTCTATCTGAAGATTGGAGAAATAAGGTTTGGCAAGTTGAAGCGCTCTTTCTATATACGGAACTCCCGCAGCAGCCGGATTTTCTCCCGTAACAAGCAGCAGATTCTCAAACGGAGCCAGCTTCTTGATTGCTTTATATTCGTTCACAATTTCCTCTTCCGTGAGAATGACACGGGCAATGGGGTTATTGTGCTGGAATCCGCAGTAGATGCAATGGTTGGTGCACGAGTTGGTTATGTAGAGCGGCACAAACATGGATATGGTTTTGCCAAAACGCTGTAAGGTATATTGGCGACTCAGCTGGGCCATTACCTCCAGGTATGGTTCGGCAGCCGGGGAAATCAACGCCATGAAATCGTTCACATCTAAGTGTTCTTTGCCAAGCGCACGTTCCACATCGGCCGATGTCTTTGAATAAATGGCTCTTGTAGAGTCTTCCCATGAAATTTTAGCTAATTCATCTGAAAACATTTCCTTTTATATTTTTTGTAGCCTGTACAAAAGAATGCAATCTTTTGTACAGAAGAATTAATTGTTTTGTACAGAAGAAAACAATCTTTTGTACAATATATTTTTAACCATTCCTGAATGGATTATTTAGCACAAGCATTCAGGTCGTGAGACAGGCGCATGGCGCAGAAGTTTGGGCCGCACATGGTGCAGTATTCGCCATCTTCGTGAGCACCCTGCTTGAAGTATTCCAATGCACGCTCCGGATCAAGTGATAGATTGAACTGATCTTTCCAACGGAAGTCGTAACGAGCCTTACTCAGTGCATTATCGCGTACCTCTGCTCCAGGATGACCTTTAGCAAGATCGGCGGCATGTGCTGCAATCTTGTAGGTAATCACACCAACGCGAACGTCTTCTTTGTCGGGCAATCCCAGATGCTCTTTCGGTGTAACGTAGCAAAGCATTGCTGTTCCCAGCCAAGCAATCTGCGCTCCGCCAATGGCACTGGTTATGTGGTCATACCCGGGAGCGATGTCGGTTGTCAATGGGCCAAGCGTGTAGAAAGGAGCGTCATGGCAGGCAGAAATCTGTCGTTCCATATTCTCTTTGATCTTGTGCATAGGTACATGTCCCGGACCTTCAATAAAGGCTTGTACATTGTACTTCCATGCACGTTGCACTAACTCTCCAAGAGTATCCAGCTCGGCAAACTGAGCCTCATCGTTGGCATCGTGAATGCTTCCCGGACGAAGTCCGTCGCCCAGAGAAATCGCCACATCATATTGAGCAAGGATTTCACAGATATCATCAAAATGATCGTAAAGGAAACTCTCCTGATTGTGGACAAGGCACCATTTTGACATGATGGAACCACCACGAGAAACGATTCCCGTAAGACGCTTTTGTGACAAATGCACATTGTGTAGCCTGATTCCGGCATGGATTGTAAAGTAATCAACCCCTTGCTCGCATTGCTCTATCAGTGTATCCTTGTAGATCTCCCAGGTAAGGTCTTCCACCTTGCCATCTACCTTTTCCAAAGCCTGATAAATAGGTACGGTACCCACCGGAACCGGACAGTTGCGGATAATCCATTCGCGTGTTTCGTGAATGTTTGCTCCGGTAGAGAGATCCATCAAAGTATCTCCACCCCAGCGACAAGACCATACAGCCTTCTCTACTTCTTCTTCAATGCCCGAAGATGTGGCAGAGTTTCCTATATTTGTGTTTATCTTCACAAGGAAATTCTTCCCGATAATCATAGGCTCCGCCTCTGGATGGTTGATGTTTGCCGGAATCACGGCACGTCCTTCGGCAACTTCACGGCGAACAAACTCAGGTGTGATGTGCGATTCTATACCCAATTCAGCATTATTCTGGTTCTCACGGATAGCTACGTACTCCATTTCCGGAGTAATGATGCCTTGCTTGGCATAATACATCTGAGAAATCTGCTTTCCTGCTTTTGCTCTGCAAGGCAATGCAATATGCTCAAACCGCAAAGCATCCAGCCTCTTGTCTGCACGGCGCATGCGTCCGTATTCAGAGCTGATGTCCGAGAGTTGCTCCACGTCACCGCGCTCTTTAATCCACGATTCACGTAGTCTGGGTAACCCTTTCTGCAGATCTATATGCACGGAAGGATCAGTAAACGGGCCACTGGTGTCGTAAATCACCACGTCGTCATTCTTATGGAAAACCCTTTCGCTGTTTACTATTTTCACGGTATCGGTAAGCTTTACTTTGCGCATGGCAACCTTGATAGGATGAATTACACCATCCACGTATATTTTTTCGGAATTAGGGAAAGGAGTTCTTGTTATTTCACTTTTCATAATTGGGAATCTTGCGTTATTATACATTTAAAAAGCTGGTTAGCGGACTGCTAGCCTGCGCTATAATACCTGTTGCAGCCAGTTGCGCTTCGTAAGCCATTCGTCCGGCTTCCACTGCCAGCTTGAATGCTTTGGCCATCTCCACCGGATTTCCGGCAACCGCTACTGCAGTATTCACAAGCACTGCCGAAGCACCCATCTCCATAGCCTCAGCTGCATGACTTGGTGCGCCTATACCTGCATCTACTACGACAGGAATTCCGGCTTGTTCTATAATAATGCGGATAAAATCCTTGGTCTGCAGCCCTTTATTGGTACCGATAGGAGCACCCAACGGCATAACCGTAGCAGCGCCAGCCTCTTCAAGTTGCTTGCAAAGCACTGGGTCTGCCTGACAATAAGGTAACACCACAAAGCCAAGCTTAACAAGCTCTTCGGTAGCCTTGAGTGTTTCCACAGAATCGGGTAATAAATAACGGGGATCAGGATGTATTTCCAGCTTCAGCCAGTTTGTGCCGAATGCCTCATGAGCCATCTGAGCTGCAAATACAGCTTCCTCTGCATTTCTAACGCCAGATGTGTTTGGCAATAGCTGAATATTAGGGTGCTTTATGTGATTCAGCATATCATCTTCCTGATTATCCAGATCAATACGTTTCATGGCTACAGTTACCATTTCACTTTCAGAAGCCAGAATAGCTTCTTCCATTACCTGGTTAGAATTGAATTTTCCTGTTCCCAGAAACAGGCGGGAACTGAATTCTCTTCCTGCAATTATTAATTTTTCCATTTTTATTCTTGTTTATTCGTTGTTGTCTGATGCAAAGTGCTGCTATAATCTACCGTGGATGCTTTCCTGTCCGTGGCCTTTGGATGAGAAATGCACGAGTAATAAAGTAGATACAAGCTCTCTGTCAGTCTCTAATAAGTGTTATTGTTGTCTATTTTTTGAAGAATCTGCCTGGTTTCACTCACCGGATCTGTTGCTCTCAGGATAGTACCCGAGAGTGCAATACCCGAAACGCCGGTTTGCATCACATCTTCTATGTCATCAGCCGTAATACCGCCAATAGCCACAACAGGTACTGATATTCCCTTTGCTGCCATTTGGCCGAGTATGCCTTTGTATCCCTGTAATCCCAGTACCGGACTAAGGTTCTTTTTGGTGGTTGTGTACCTGAAAGGTCCCATTCCAATGTAATCGGCTCCCGAATTCACATGCGTGCATACATCATCAAACGTATTGGCTGTGCCGCCAATAATGCAGTCCTTGCCCAAAATCTTTCTGGCATCGGCAATGGGCATATCGTTCTTGCCCAGATGCACTCCATCGGCTCCTAGTTTTTTCACCAGTTCCACATGATCGTCAATAATAAAAGTCGCTCCGTATTCCCTGCATAATTGCATTACTCGGACAGCCTCAACCTCAACAACCTTGATAGGTGCATCCTTCATGCGTAGCTGAATCCATCGGCAACCGCCTTCAAGAGCCAGTCTTGTAGAGTCAAAATAAGAATAGTGGTCAGTGAAATGGGTGATGAATTGAAATTTTATTGCATTCATCCTCCACAAGCAGCTTTGATTATTACAATCTGATCATTCTCGTTCAGGATGAACTGATCCCATTCTGTGCGTGGAACCATCTTGTTGTTCACGGCAATTGCCACACCTGCCGAGGGAAGATCCATTGATAAAGCCATTTGCTCGATTGAAGACTGCGATTGAAGCTCTGTCTCCTTGTTGTTTACTTGAACTTTCATACTTACGTTTTTTAAGGATATGTAAATGCGTAAATACAAAAGCGTGCGGTGAGGAAAGAAATAATAAATAAGCTTTGCAACAATTCCTACGGCAGTACTAACTGCATCAGGTTCAACGGGTATAATCTCAGCCCTCTATGGGGCACCCCTTTGTCTTTACGGTTGCAAAGTAACTAAAAAAAGAACGAATAATCCTACAGTTTTGTGTTATTTTTATTTTAAGAATTGTTCGGAATAGTGATAATCTAAAAATAAATCGACTACTTTTGCGGTAAATAAATAGCTATTTCTATCGGCTGTTTCTTATTTATAATCAATCAAATGGTGCAGTTTTATGGTAATCAGAAATATTAAGGAAGAGGATAATATAGCTTTGGCAAATATTATCCGCAGAACATTGGAAGAGTTTGGTGCCAATCATCCGGGTACAGTCTATTATGACGATGAGATAAACTATTTAAGTGAAATATTCAAAGCCGACAAAAGTACATACTTTGTGGTTTGGGACGAAGAAAACAATAAAGTGCTTGGTGGCGGGGGGATTTATCCTACGAAGGGTTTACCACAAGATACTGCAGAACTGGTAAAACTCTATCTGCTTCCCGAGACAAGAGGAAGGGGGATTGGCAAACAACTAATAGATAAATGCCTGAATTATGCCAAAGAAGCCGGTTACTCTAAAGTCTACCTAGAAAGTATGGACGAGCTAAGCGGAGCCGTTGGTTTGTATGAGAGAATGGGATTTTCGTACCTCGATGCTCCTCTGGGAAACAGTGGGCATTGCTACTGTGGTATATGGATGATGAAGGAAATTTGAATCTTAAAAGTATGTCGAAACAATATAAAAGAGTATTAACCATTGCTGGAAGTGATCCTAGTGGAGGTGCAGGTATTCAGGCAGATATAAAAACAATATCGGCATGTGGATGCTATGCCATGTCGGCCATAACGGCTATAGTGGATGAGAATACTTTTGAGGTGAAAGGAGTCCATCCCGTACCTGCATCTTTCGTGAGAGGACAAATAGAATCTGTTCTTAGTGACATTGGTGCCGATGCCGTGAAGATAGGAATGCTTCACTCATCAGAACTGATATTGGCGGTAAAGGAAGCATTAGCTCTCTATAATATCCGTAACATTGTGCTTGATCCGGTGATGGTTGCAACGGCCGGCAATGATTTGCTAAAGCAGGAAGCTGTCCGTACTTTACAGAATGAATTAATTCCGCTAACAAGAATCATCACTCCGAATATACCCGAAGCTGAGGTTTTATCCGGACAGAAAATAGAAAGCAAGGAAGATATGCTGGCGGTTATAAAGAGTCTTTCATGCAACAATAAGGTTTCGGTGCTACTAAAAGCAGGACATCTATCCGATAATGAACTAACTGATATCTTTTACAATGCAGAGACAGGAGAGATTCTAGAACTAAAAGCATCGAGAATCGGATCGCGAAATACCCATGGAACAGGATGTACATTATCTTCGGCCGTAGCTTCTTTTCTGGCTCATGGTTTCTCTTTGGATGATTCAGTGAGAAAGGCAAAGGAATATATAACTCAGGCAATATTGCATGGTGCCGATTATGAGATAGGAAAGGGGCATGGTCCGGTTCATCACTTCTTTTCTTTCTGGAAATAATTGGTTCTTCGTCACTTTTGCTGCAAGCTATTACATTAAATCTTTTATTTATGGCATTTTGCCGGCTTTTTTTCAGAATCAATAAATGGCTTATCAAAAAATATGTAGAATATTGATTGGATAAGCATTTGAGACAGTTTACTTGCACCTAAAGTGACGAAGAACCAAATAAATTCCAGGTTCCTTCCTTCATGTTATTACCCTGCTGGTTACAAATGCAGAATAAATAAATGCGGCAAACTATATGAGGACCATATATTGTTTGCCGCACCAGGTTTAGTTATAGTTTAGTCTGGAAAAATATTAGTGAGTAGCAAGTAAGATAAGACCAGCAGCTCCTAAGATTGTTCCGGCTACCTTAGCACCATCGTTGTGATGATGGCGTCTGTGTTCGTATCTCTCTCTTCTGCATTGATCTTCTCTGTATCTCATTTCGCGTTCTCTTTCTTCGCGCAAATCTCTGTAATCATCGTATCTTCTGTTATCTCTATATGCATAGCGGTCACAGTCTCTGTCATCTCTGTAGTAATCATGGCGATCACAATCTCTTCCGTTTTCATAACTTATAATAACTTCAGTTCTTGAACCTTTGTGGCGGTGTCCATATCCGTGTCCTGCCATAGCAACTGAGCTCATTGATACCATTATAATGGCAACTAATGATAAAAAAACTTCTTCATAAATACTCGTTTTAGTGAATTAGTAATCTAGTTTTTTTGTTATGCAACAAATATATTGCGAGGAGAATATCCTGTGCAGAGATAATCCCCAATGTTTTATAGGAATTTCCCTAATATGGAAATAATCAATGATTAGAATATTTTTATTGTAAAAACGATTCATATCTTTATTCTTTGTTTTATCTTCGTATTCAATTAAATTATAAATCTACTTATATGAGAAAAGGAATTATTTCGTTTTTATTTATATTCTGTTCTTTAGGCATTTTTGCTCAGGACATAGTAGGCGACTGGAATGGAACACTTAATGTTCAGGGAACAAAGTTGCACCTGGTGTTCCATTTTAAAAACGATAACGGAACATACAAAGGTACTTTGGATAGTCCGGATCAATCTGCAAAAGGAATTCCTTTGACTAGTGTTTCTTTCAAAGACTCGCTTGTTAATGCGCAGATAGCCTCCATGATGATTGACTATTCCGGTAAATGGGATGGGAAAACCATAAAAGGTACGTTTAAGCAGTCGGGTATGACTTTTCCGCTCGATCTTGAAGCCGGAGAAATTGTGGTAAACCGTCCGCAGGAACCGAAAGCTCCTTTTTCATATCAGGCTGAAGAAGTGACTTTTAAGAATGAAAAAGCTGGTATTACCTTTGCAGGAACTCTTACTTATCCCAAAGAAAAGGGCATATATCCGGCAGTGGTATTAATTACAGGCAGTGGTCCAGAGAATCGTGATGAAGAGCTTTTCGGGCATAAACCGTTTCTTGTTATTGCCGACTATCTTACCCGTCACGGTATAGCTGTTTTACGCTTCGATGACAGAGGCACAGGAAAATCCGGAGGTGCTTTTAAAGGAGCTACAACAACCGATTTTGCTACCGATGTGCAGGCTGCCGTTAATTACCTTCAGGGCAGAACAGAAATCAATAAAAAGAAGATTGGATTGGTAGGGCATAGCGAGGGAGGAATTATAGCTCCGATAGTTGCTTCTACCGATAAGAATATCTCTTTCATTGTGTTGCTTGCCGGACCGGGTGTAACGGGAGATAAGATTATAATACAGCAAACTAAAGACTTGGTTGGCGATTCTATGCCCGAAGCTGAAAAGGAGAAACTGGTGAAAGTCCCGGCTGATTGCTTTAAGATTCTGTCTCAATATTCTGGTGAATCTGCTCGCGCAGAGCTAGAGAAGTATTTTAAAGACAATAAAGACAGTGTGTTTGCCTATCAGAAAGTTCCGGTAGAGCATCAGCAGGATTATGTAAATGGGATGATTAAACAATTTATGGATCCATGGTCTCGCTGTTTCCTTAGCTTAGATCCCGTGAAGTATCTCACTAAAGTACATTGTCCGGTTCTTGCTTTGAATGGCACAAAAGATAGACAGGTGAAAGCTGATATCAATCTGGCTGAAATAAACAAAGCGCTGAAAAAAGCCGGAAATAAGAATTTCCAGACAATGAGTGTTGAAGGCTTAAATCACATGTTTCAGGAGTGTAAAACAGGAATGACTACTGAGTATGCAAGTATTGAACAGACTTTCTCTCCTAAAGCTCTTGAATTAATCGGGAAATTTATTTCAGATGTAACTAAATAAGCGTTCAGCTAGTTAGCTCACTTATATAAAACGTATAAAGTTAAACCGCTAAAATGGATAACAGTATCCAGACTTAGGTTAGTACACTTATATAAAAGTAAAAAAGGCTCTGTAAAAGGAGCCTTTTTTACTTTTTATACTTTTACGGATTGCATTATTAAGCCGCCAAATAAAACCAACCTACCTTTCTGTTTGTTAAAGTGAAAAGATTCTGATATTAATACTTTATTATTCCATCAAAATGATATCTTTGTTAGCATAACCCTTAATAAATCAGGTAACTATGAAAATAAAACTTCTATTCTGGATATTATTTGTTGCCACTTTATTTTCCTGCACAAGCAAGGATAAAACTGTTTCCGAAGCCGAGAAAGGCATAATAAAGAAAGAGGTTAAGAAGATTGTGAATATGTTCTTTGTAGGCTGCGAGCAAACCAATTTTAGTCTGGTAATGAAAACAATGAACTATTCTCCTGAATTCAGGTACATTTATAACGGCAATGCTTTAACCTACGAAGATTGTATTTCTATATTTAAACCTCTCTTTAAAACTCAGGAAGGGCAGAAAATTAATATACTGGACGAGAAATATGAGATTCTGGATAATTCAACTGTGCTGTATACGGCAAAGATAAATAGTCGTACTGACTATAAAGACGGACATTACATCTTGGTAGATCAGGGAATTCTGTTTTTCGTCTTTAAGCGAATTGATGTAAGATGGCAGATTCTATACGGGGTAGAATCAACCGTAGAGAAGACTATAAATGATAACAAAAAGAGAGAGCTTAATCAGATAAAGCTGTTTAAACAGTTTGCGGGAACGTGGAAAGGTAAGCTAAGCAAAGACAGTACTTTTGTGTGGACAGGGAAATACTCCAACAACAAAATTGAAGGTAACTTCAAGGTTTTGGTAAAGAAGAAAACAGTAGTGGAAGCTAAAGTTCTTAATGTATATGATAAAAGCACCGATACATTTATTGAAACCGAGATTTATAAAAGATCTCACCCCATGGTATTTGTATCACGGTTTACTTCAAGCAAAATATGTGAGGCAGTTCCTTTTAAGGATTCCTCTGATCCGGAGCAAGCAAAGCTGAAAACCCGATTCGAGTTTAAAAGGCCCGATATGTTTGTTCAGATAACCACCCTAAATAACACGCCTATTGATACTCTTATCTGCTATCGGATAAAGAAATAATTGCTATTCCAATCAGCTATAAAAAAATCTGCGGTAACGATGTAGAACGAATCGTTAACCGCAGATTTACATTAAAATTTGAGTTGTAGAATATTAAGTCTTTTTGTTTAGGCTTGCCATCTTTGAGGTGACCCTCAAACTTTTACTGGTGATCCCTAATGGCCGGAATTCAATAGAACGAGAGCAGCTGTTCCAAGAACTGCACCTGCTACTACAGCGTCTTTGTTGTGACGATGGTGTCTGCAATCATAGCATCTGTCATCATATCTGTGCTTTCTGCATTTAACTCTATGGTCTCTTTCCTGGCAAAACCTTTCATTTCTGTAACCGTCATATCTTCTGTTGTCATGGCGGATATAATGATCTCTGCCTCTATTGTTTTCGTGTATCACAATAACTTCTGTGCGATTACCCTTGTGATGATGTCCACCCTTATTGGAAGCCATGCAAGCCGAACTCACTGATACCATTATAATGGCAACTAATGATAAAATTATCTTCTTCATAACGCTTAATTTTTTTAGTTTAATACTTAGTCTATTTGTTATGTGACAAAAGTAGGGCGAGAAAAATCTCTTCGCCAAAGATATTCCCCAATCTTTGATAGGAATTTCCCTAAAAAGAGAATAACTATTTTTTTCTGGTAACTATTTAAAGATTAAATGATTATATTTTCAAAAAGATTTTGTAATTTTAAATTTTAGAAAAAAACGTAATATTATGAAGACAAGAACCTTATTCCTTTTTTTGTTAGTATGGAATTCTCTCAGTGTTTGTGCACAGGAAATAGCAGGAGACTGGAACGGTAAACTTGAAGTTCGGGGAACCAAACTGACTTTAGTTTTTCATTTTAATTGTAATAATGGTCTGTATACAGGAACTATGGATAGTCCGGATCAGTCGGCAAAAGGAATTCCAATAACAAGTGTTACGTTTAAAGATTCACTGCTGAACGTTACTTTAACTCCCTTACAGGCCGAATATTCGGGCAAATGGAATGGTCAGTCTTTAAAAGGAACTTTTAAACAGATGGGCATGTCCTTCCCTTTAGATCTTGAAAAAGGAGCGTTAAAAAGAAATCGTCCGCAGGAACCAAAGGCTCCATATCCTTATAATGTAGAGGAAGTTACATTCCCAAATGCGAAAGATGGCTTTTCGTTGGCAGGTACGTTGACCATTCCAAAGGGTAATAGTAAATATCCGGCTGTAGTGATGATTACAGGCAGTGGAGCCGAGAATCGAGATGAAGAGATATTTGATCATAAACCTTTTTGGGTGATAGCCGATTACCTTACCCGTAAAGGCATAGCCGTATTACGGTTTGACGATCGTGGGTTTGGCAAGTCGGGTGGTATGTTTAAAGGAGCTACATCTGCCGATTTTGCCAAAGATGTTGAGGCTGCAGTTGCTTATCTCAGAACACGAAAAGAGATCAATAAAAAGAAGATTGGATTGATAGGGCATAGCGAGGGTGGTATTATTGCTCCAATGGTTGCTTCGGCCGATAAGAAGATTGCCTTTATTATTTTATTGGCCGGACCGGGCATATCTGGTGAAAAGATTCTGACTCAACAAAGCGGAGATTTACTTGGAGACTCTTATTCAGAAGAAGCTAAGCAAGCATTAGCAAAGATCCATAAAGAAAGTGCCGATATATTGCGTCAATATCCCGGAGAAAGTGCCCGCTCTCAGTTACTGAAGTTTTATAAAGAAAAAGAGCAAGATATTTGTTCTATTCTGAAATTTAATACACAACAGGGAGATATCTTCATCAATAGTATGATTGCCCGTTTTATGGATCCTTGGTTCCGTTCTTTCTTGTTTACCAATCCGGCCGATTATTTAGTTAAGGTGAAATGTCCGGTATTAGCTTTGAATGGTACGAAAGACAGACAAGTTCGTGCAGAAGAGAATCTGGATGGAATAATCCAAGCATTGTATAAAGGTGGAAATAGAAATGTAGAAACTGTCAGCATATATCCGTTGAATCATCTTTTTCAGGAATGTAAAACAGGAATGCCTGCCGAATATGGAGTGATAGAAGAAACTTTCTCTACCAAAGCACTTGATAAAATATGGGATTGGTATTCAAGAAAAATAAAATGATTGAGATAAACTATATCAGGATATAGAGAAACGAATCGGAATAACTGTTGTTCGATAAATCATAACTTATAAGGGCTTAGATGAAACTGTTCGTCTAAGCCCTTATAAGTTTTATACATAGCCGTTATACTGATAGAACTTTATGCGTTCGCTTTCGTAGAACCCTACATATTCTTTAAAATTAGAGATAAGTTTTTCGGTAATCTGCCATTCGCTTGAGCAAATTACACTGTTATCTTCTGTGTCAATACAATCAAATTCATCAATTATTCCGTAGGGGCTGTTATAGAATCTATATTTTTCTTTATCGCTAAGCTTATCAAAAGCCAGTTCAATTACCCCTTCAATATAGTTCTCAAGAAAAGTAGTGTCTTCTACAATAGTAGATCGGTAATAAACCACCAATGTTTCGAAAGGATCAAGATTACCATAATTGTTATTGATAAGGTCATTAACGATTTTATCTGTAACAATGGAATTTTGTGCAATTCTGAATACCTTTTTCTCGAGGTCTTCTACTGAGGGAATTGATTTATTCATATCACACATTTTTAGCATGTTAGATAATGACAAAGAAAGAATATTATTACGATATTTGTCTATTAATTAACAATTAAAATAATTGAGCTATGTCTGTAGTTATGAATTTTGCTATTTTTCCCATGGATAAGGGAGAACATGTGAGCCTTTACGTAAAGAAGGTAATTGAAATGATTGATGCTTTACCTTATAAAAGTCAGCTTACTTCAATGGGCACTATTGTAGAATGTGATACGATGGACGAATGTTTGTCGGTAATCTCGAAGGCAAATGCCATTCTGGAAGAAAGTACTAAACGTATTTACTGTACTGCTACGTTTGATAATAAACCCGGCCAGGAAGAACAAATGGAGCATAAGGTTAATGCTATCAGACAGATATGATATATCACCCTTTGATGAGGCTGAATAGACTAATGATGTAATTAATGTTAATTTATTATAATTAATTGATATAAAAGAATCTTAAAATTGTTATAAAATGAACTGATAGATAGAGTATTGTGATTAATCCTTAAATCCAATCTGTTATGAGAAAACATATCATCTATGCGTTCATTGCTATAAGTTTTTTAACACTACCATCCTGTAATGCTTATCGGTTGATAGTTCATAGCGATAACAATTTTTCTTTGCATACCCTTCTTTTGGGTGCTGCAATCTTAGCTCTTGTCCTTTTGTTTGCAGTATATAACAATAGAAAAAGACGAGAAGAAGTGGCAGAACATATATTGAACAGGCAAGGTTTGTCTGCCAGAGATTTCTTTGAAAGTGGAACTTATATAGGCGGACATCCTACTGTAACCGAGATAATACGTTCGCTTGTCTTTAGAAGAACACCGAAAGACTTTGTGTTTTATGTAAGGCCGACTAATGTTTACATACCGGCTGAAAAGTTTTCCATTCCTGTAGACTCAGTTATGAATATTGAATTGGAAGATACCTCAACTGTTGAAGAGAAAGTTACGGCTCGTAGAATATTGCTTTTAGGTCCGTTTGCTCTGGCTTTCAAAAAGCAAATTAAAAGAGATTCTTGCTTTGTATCGATAGAGTGGAAAGAAGGGAAACAGATATACAGCACTTATTTTTATTTTGATGGTTATAATGCAATGCTGAATGCAAATGATTTCAGATACAAACTTATTGCTGAATTGAATAAATCATAAAGTTGAGCTGAGGTTTCTTTCTCTACCGAGGTGATTTTTATTCTTCTTGAATAATGTTTTTGTAATCTTGTACAAAACAATACATTCTTCTGTACAGAACAATTAAATCTTTTGTACAGAAGAATGTATTCTTTTGTACAGGAATTCACAAATAAATCTAGTTCTTTTTAATAATTACGCCGGAGTATAACAGAACTTCGGCGTAATTATTGTGAATGATAGTTTTTAGGAAACTATTTCCATTACGGATTGTTTAGTTAATGGATGAGAAGCAATTTGAAAACAGATCTACTCATTAAACGTACAACGATTGTTTGCAAGCTCCTACGTTTCTTAATCTATTAATAGTGCTAACCGGAGGGAACAGGAAAGCAATAACATTAAAATTAGATAAGATGAAAAAGCTATTATTACTTTTTGCCCTCATATTAGGATGTAATATGCTAACAATGGCCCAAAACTCTAAGGTTTCCTGGAATCTTAAAGCTGGTTTGAATATGAGTAACTGGACTGGTGGTGATATTGAAGGAACTGATGCAAAACTTGGTTTTAAAGTAGGTTTAGGTATGGAATATGCATTAGATAATATATGGTCATTACAGCCTTCGCTATTCTTCTCGACAAAAGGAACAGAATATTCCGACGTTATTGATGGATATTCTACTAAAATAACTGTTAATCAAATGTATCTTGAATTACCTTTTAATTTACAGGCAAGGGCACATATTATTGGTGGTGTTAGTCTTCTTTTTTCAGCAGGTCCATACGTTGCTTATGGCATCGGAGGTAAAACTTCTTTTGATGTTGAAAGTGTAGGTGCAGACATTGATACTTTCGGTGACGATGGTCTCGGTCTTGATGAATTAGATGCCGGTGTTGGATTTGGTGTAGGATTGGAATTAGGTCAGCTCCTTATTGGCGCTGATGGACAGCTAGGATTAATTAAATTGACCGATAACGAAGGCTCACCTAAAAACATAAATGTTAGTGTAACACTTGGCTTTAAATTCTAGTTCGTAATAAGTCACATTGCTTAGAACAGAAAATAATAACTCCTCTGCATACACTTATAACAAAATAAGTAATGCAAAGGAGTTATTATTTTCTGCTTTTAATTTTTTGATAACTCCACAGTATAAAATAGGGCAGAATGGAGTAATCTCTACCCATCCTGCCCAAGAAGATAATACAAAATATATTTTAAGTTTCTGCCATCTCTACATATAATCTTTATATTTCAAAGCTTATCCAAGCTGTAAGATGAACATGATAATGCTTAATACGGCAAAGCTTCCCCATCCGTATAAGAAGAACTTTCTACAGGCAGTATAAAACCTCTTACCGGGAAGCGGTTCTTCTTCTCTATGTTACAATCTCTGATTGCCTGAAGCATCTTATTGGCACTTTCTTCGGATGTGAAGGCAAAGAAGAACATTGCATTGAATTTCCCATTGGAACTACCATACCAATTATCGAGCATGTTGGGGCGATGGCCCTCTTTAAAGCCGGTGGTCTCTGTTCTGCTGAATACTTTCACGCCTGCGCGAGTCAGCATCTCGGCTACACTCTCGGCACATTCTACCAGACTGGTTACAACTAATAGTTTCATAATATCTTTATTTATATTTGTTACGCATTAATTTGAAATATAGCAATGGAACTACCACCAGGGTAAGTAATGTAGCCGTAACAGTTCCTCCCATCAGGGAGATTGCCAATCCCTGGAACAATGGGTCGAAAAGGATTACAATTGCTCCTAATACCACTGTTCCCGCTGTGAGTAGGATAGGAATACTTCTCACTGCTCCCGATTCCAATATAGCCTGCTTCAAAGGTATTCCTTCTTTCAGCCGGATGTCTATAAAGTCTATCAAGAGGATGGAATTACGTACCATCACACCTGCCAGAGCTATGAATCCAATCATGGAAGTGGCACTAAAGAAAGCTCCCATCATCCAGTGACCAAGTATAATGCCGATGAGTGATAATGGTATTACTGATAGCATGATCAATGGTACTGTAAAGTTCTGAAACAATCCGATAATCAGCATATAGATAATGATGATCGCTATTAGGAAAGCAATACCCAGATCACGGAATACCTCGTAGGTTATTTGCCATTCACCATCCCATTTCAAGGTAAATTCATCCTCAAACTTAGGCTGACTGGTGTAGTTCTCCTGCAACTCATATCCCTTAGGAAGCTTTATTTCCTTTAGATGGTCGGACATATCGTTCATTGCATACACCGGACTTTCAAGCTTACCGGCCATATCACCAACCACATATACCACTCTCTTCTGATTCTTCCGGTAAATACTCTTATCCTTTACTTTCTCAGTAATCTGAATCAGGTCTCCCACAGGAACACTCTCACCGCGTTGGTTCACTACAGTCTGGTTCTTCAGGTTATTGATGTCGTTCTTATCCGCGTCGGCCAACTGAAGTTTCACCGGTACCGATACAGAAGAGGACTCCTGATGAACCACGCCTGCTACTTCACCTCCAATAGCCGATTGTATTGCTCCAACTACCTGTGCCGGAGCTACTCCGCGTAACATAGCTTTCTCTTTATCCACATCAAAAACAAGTTCCTTCTGATCGGCTTCTACCATCCAGTCTACATCCACAACTCCCGAAGTCTTGTTCAACCGGTCTTTTACCTGTTTGGCTACTTTAATCTGATCCTGATAATTGGGACCATAGATTTCTGCCACCAAAGTGGAGAGTACCGGCGGACCGGGAGGGACCTCTACCACTTTGGCATTGGCATTATACTTCTTTGCAATTTGCTGAATACCCGGGCGAACAGCCTTGGCTATGTCATGACTTTGTAACTTTCTATCTCCTTTATCTGTGAGATTCACCTGAATATCTGCCACGTTTTCACCTCTACGCAGATCGTAATGACGAGCCAAACCGTTGAAGTTGATAGGACCTGAAGTACCTACATACGTCTGATAATTCACTACATCCTTATTGGTTGCTACATAGGCAGCAATTTCCTTAGTCACGGCGTCTGTGCGTTCCAGTGTTGTTCCTTCGGGCATATCAATTACCACCTGAAACTCATTCTTGTTATCGAATGGAAGCATCTTTACCGGTACCGACTTGGTAAAGAACAGAGAAACAGAGATCAATAGCAGAGCTACCGTTGCAAGCATAAATGTCCATCTCATCTTGCGAGATTCCAGCATAGGAGATACGATGTTCTTATACATTCTGTACACCTTGCTATCTTCCAGATTTGTTTCACCTTCTTCGGCAACCTCACTGTTATCTTTATCCTCTTTAGAGCGGAGGAAGATGTATCCCAGATAAGGAGTCAGCGTTAAGGCTACCAGTAAGGAGAAGATCATTGCGATAGATGCTCCAATAGGCATCGGACTCATATAAGGTCCCATCATTCCTGATACGAAAGCCATAGGCAGTACCGCAGCAATTACCGTAAAGGTTGCCAGAATGGTTGGATTACCTACCTCATTGATAGCATAGATAGCTGCCTGAATGAACGGTAAATTCTTCATCCGGAAATGACGGTGCATATTCTCTGCAATGATAATTGAGTCGTCTACCACAATACCTGTAACAAATACCAATGCAAACAGCGTGATACGGTTAAGCGTATAGTCCAGGAAGTAGTAGGAGAAGAGCGTAAGGGCAAAGGTAACCGGTACCGATAGGAATATAACCAGTCCGCCTCTCCATCCCATAGCCAGCATTACAAACAATGTTACTGCAATGATAGCCACAAATAGGTGAAGCAATAGTTCCGAAACCTTATCCGAAGCTGTCTGACCGTAATCTCTCGTAGTAGTAACGTTTACATCAGAAGGAATTAGCTCCTTCTTCAAATGATCGACCTTGTCCAGAATTTCTCCGGCAAGCTTCTTGGCATCCACACCACTTTTCTTTGCTATGGCGATAGTCACAGCCGGATAGTTACCCTTTTCCCCGTAAGATACATACTGGCTGGGAGTACCTGGACCTTCTTCCACCTGAGCAACCTGACGCAGATACACAGGCATGCCTTCGTTTACACCAACCACCAAGTTAGCTACATCATCAGCCGTTTTCAGGAAACTGCCTGTTTGTACTGAGAATGCAGAATCACCGCTCAGGATATTACCGGAAGACAACTGCATATTGCTTCCCTGAATGTATTTTGATATACCTGCCATGTCCAGATGATTTCCCGTCATCTTATCTTTATCCAGTACCACCTTTATTTCCCTACTTCGTCCGCCCAGAATATTAACTGCAGCTACGTCGGGTACCTTCTTTAGTTCGGTAGTCATTACCTCAGCCAACTGGCGAAGAGAGTAATCACCATATTTATTGCTCCACAAAGTAAGAGCCAACACAGGCACATCATCAATGGCGCGAGTCTTAATCAGCGGCATGGAAACACCCTGCGGCATTTCGTCCATGTGCTTCATTATCTCAGTGTATAGCTTTACCAAGGAACGTTCCATGTCCTGTCCCACGAAGAACTGTACGGAAACCATTGTCATTCCGTTCATGGAAGTAGAGTATACATACTCCACACCCTTTACGTTAGATACCACTTTCTCCAGAGGGATAGACACCCTGCTTTCCACTTCCGTAGGATTAGCTCCCGGATAAGCCACCATAATATCGGCCATCGGTGCTTCAATCTGCGGATCCTCTTCCCGTGGAATAAGGGTTATACTGAATGCTCCCAGAAGCAAGAAAGCAATCATCAATAGTACGGATAGCTTAGAGCGAATAAACACATTCGCCAATCTTCCTGCAAAACCTTCTTTCATATCTTTAGTTCTTTATCGGTCGTTATTTCATTTTGATTCAATCACCTTACTGCCGTTGTATACACGTCCTTCTGTGCTTACCACAAAACGTTCGTCAGATGCCAGGCCCGACAATACCTCTACACGGTCGCCCATTTGCTTTCCTAACCTTACCCAGTGAAGCAAAGCCTTGTTTTCCTTGCTCACCACATACACTCCTGTAAGCTGCTCTTTGTTAACAACGGCTTTCACCGGAATTGTCATTCTTGCCGGTTGAGAGCTCTTTACCTGTTCGCCCGGAATTAAAACATTTACATACATACCTGCCTTGATTCCTAACGACTTACTATCACTTATTGCAACCTTTACTCCATATTGTCCACCGGTAAACTGAGAGGAGGGACTAATCTCCGAAATGGTTCCCGGGAACGTAATACCCAATGATTTTACTGTAAGATTCACCGTTGCTCCCTGCTTAATTCTGGCAATGTCCGATTCCGGTACAGAGACTACAGCCTGGAAGTTTCCGCTTTGTTCCAGAGCCAGTAACGGCATACCCGGATTGGCCATACTACCCTCATCCATAAATTTCTTGGTGATCACTCCCGAGAAAGGAGCAGTGATGCGTGTGTAAGCCAGCATAGCATTTACCTGATTCCTCATTTGTAGGGCAGTCTCCAGTTTAGAGCTGATTGACTGGTGCTGCAGAGTAACATTCTCCAGTTCCTTTGCCGAAGCACTCTGGTTCTGATAAAGCTGTTTGAAACGTTCCAAATCCTTTGCAGAAACTGCTGAGGCCGCCTTAGCTTCCGAGATAGCTGCATCTGCCTGAGCCCTTTGAGCCATGATGTCTGCGTTAGAGATGCTTACTAACAACTGTCCCTTAGCTACCTTGTCGCCCGCTTTTACATAAATGCGACTGATGCTTCCCATTACACGTGTGCTTATTACAGCTGTTTGTCCGGCTTCAATCTGTCCGCTTGCCAATACACCCGATTCCCCGGTAGACGATGGTAAAGCAGTTACTACAGCAACAGCCTTATCCTGCACTTTAGCTTCCTTATCCGAAGAAGAACAAGCCTGAAACATACCTCCGGCCAATACCAGAGAGAAAAACATTACGGATACATATCTTACTGATTTCATAGAATTTATCTTTTATATGTTGATTATTTATTAGTTGATTCGTTGGCTGTGATGAACTCCATATAAGCAGCCGTGAGATTTTGTTTGTAAACAGTACGAGCATAATTGAGTTGCTGACCGGATAATTGTGTCTGAGCAATCAACACATCCGCTGTCTTTTCCAATCCTTGATCGAAACGATCCTTAGTAATGCGGAGAGCTTCCGTAGCCTGTTCCACCATATCGTTCTGTTTGCGGAGTTCAAAAGCAATGTCGTCCAAATCCCTGCTGGTTTTGTTGTATTCCAGTTGCGCCTTCATTTTCTCGTTGCTTAGCTGTTCCTGTAGTTTTATGCCCATCAGCTTGCTCGAGCGAGCGTTGTACTTGCTTTGGTTACCATTAAACAATGTCCACGACAGACGTACACCAACCAGATAGCTGTCAGAGCCAAAGGAAGCAAACTTCTTATCGTTCCACTGGTAAGTACCAAAAGCATTCAGCCGAGGTACCATAGAGAACCCTGAAGATTTCCTCATCATCTCCGTAGCCGTCATAGCCTTTTCCATTGCCTGGAAGTCCGAGCGAAGATCAGATACAGAGCCATTGGAAGCTATCATTGCTGAGGCTGGTTCCTCTACCTGATAAACTACACCGGTAGGTTGTCCCATCAGCAAGCTCAGGTAATCAGATGCATTAGCTATGGCACTCTTTGCCTTCTCCAGATTCGTTTCCATACCGCTTACATGCACTTTAGCATTCAGTACGTCCGATTTACGAATCAATCCCTGAGCAAAGAAACGCTCTACAGAAGCATAAACCTCCTTCGAAGTTCCCAGAGCTTCCTCCAGCACACCCTTTTCGCGGTAAGCCAGTTGAAGTTGCAGGTAAGCCTTCTTCACCTCAAAAGATATATATTCCTTCATGCGAATAGTGCCATAGCGGGCAGCATCCTTCTGAGCCGCTGCAGCCTTTCGCATATAAATCTGATCCAGATTAAATAAAGGCATTTGTACCTCGATGTTTGCATTGAAATCAGTCAATGCATCGGGGTTATTAAGTAAGGTAGGATTAAAGTCTTCCGCTTTTACAGACTGTTGCTGCAGTTTAAATCCAAACACATTAAGCGGATCATTGGTAGACATCACCGAGTAGGAAACATTTACCTGAGGCATAAAAATCGCATCACTTTTCCGATAATCGGACGTGGCAATCTTTTCATCCAGCGAAGTGGTAAGTAGTTGCTTGTTTCCCTTCAAAGCACCCTCCATAGCCTCATTCAGACTCAGAAAACGTGTGCCGTTTTGTGCTTTTACAGGTACCAGAGCCGCTAAGCAAACTAAGGCGGCTGTAAGTAATCTGATAGTTCTCTTTTTTTCTTTCATTGTCCCTCATTTTTAATTATGGAACAAATGTAGAGCATCCCAAAACGCTGGTCAGCTACTTTTGTTACATAAGGATGTTTTTATGAAAAAACAATGAAAAAAGAGAATAGTTCAACTATTTTTCCGGTGTAAACCCTTCCAAAGATTTCAGGAGAGTTAGTTTGTTGCGCCCAAGGCTCACTGCGCCATACTCTTCCAGTTGTTTCAGTAAGCGAGAGATTACCACCCTTGCTGTGCCCAGCTCATTAGCCAGCTGCTCATGCGTAATATTGATTGTCCGGTCGTGATAGAGTTCTGCTTTCTTTTCCAGCAGAGCCAATAAGCGCTCGTCCATCTTCTTGAAAGCAATTTCGTTTATAATATTCAGAGACTCCTCAAAACGCTTGTGATAGAGTCTGAAAATATAATCCAGAAACTGCGGGAACTCCTTTATCAGCATAGCCAGCTTATCATTAGGAATAAAGAAAACCTCCGTATCCTCTTCCGCTACCGCTTTTACCTTGCTGGTATCGTTATGCAGTCCGCCAAGAATAGACATCACACAGCTCTCACCGGTTTTAATGTAGTAAAGCAAAATCTCCCTGCCATCGTCATTGGTGCGCATCACCCTCACGCTACCTGTAGCCACAATAGGAACACCTTTAATATAAGCCCCTTCGCGAAGAATGTTTTCACCCTCCTTGAAAGTCTTTACCACACTATATTCTACCAGCTTCTTACGAATGGCCATTGAAGTCTTGAATTCCGTAATTTCATCAAAAAGATCCATGCTCTTGTTGTTTTATCGTTGCTGCAAACTAATCTGTATATAGGAAGAGAAGTTCGCCTTTAGCAAATCAGTCTTGTTTTATCGTTACTGCAAACTTAACCTTTTTTTTTGAATTTGTTGTCATCCCGATTGCTGAATGATGTTTGGAAAAGTTTTCTGCAGAACCAGAAGTAGATTTGTTCGTGAATACAAATAGAGTACCTGGTTTTATAACTCAAGATTATCGCTTCTTTCATTTGTGCTCTTTTGTATATATTTACGAATATACAAATATAACATCCTTTGTTTAAAAAGATGAATTTTTATAGATGAAAAATATTTTATAAATTGATGGACTTAGTGTTAATGAACATATGCTCATTTTATTTGTTTAATATGAAGTTGCAATATTAACGTTTAAATATAGAACTATGGAACAAGAAGTTTTTTCAATGCCTCGTATTGGCGATTTGGCTCCTCATTTTGAAGCCGTGACTACACAGGGAACAATTCAGTTTCCAGAAGATTATCAGGGGAAATGGGTGATATTATTTAGCCATCCGGCTGATTTTACTCCGGTTTGTACTTCAGAGTTTATGACTTTTGCCACATTGGAAAGTCAGTTTAAAGAATTGAATTGCCAGTTGGTAGGACTTTCTGTAGACGGTCTTTATAGCCATATAGCTTGGTTGCGTACCATTAAAGAGAAGATTGAATATAAAGGAATGAAGAATGTTGAGGTTACATTCCCACTTATTGAAGATATAACCATGAATGTAGCGAAAAGGTATGGAATGATTCAGCCAGGAGAGAGTAACACAAAAGCTGTACGTGCAGTCTTTGTTATCGATCCTGAAGGGAAGATTCGTACTATTATTTATTATCCACTTTCATTGGGTCGAAATTTCGATGAACTATTGCGTGTGTTGATGGCACTTCAAACAGCTGATGCATTCAGTATTGCAACACCTGCCGACTGGCGTCCGGGAGATGATGTAATTGTGCCTACAGCTGGTTCCTGTGGAGTTGCAAAAGATAGAATGGAAGGAAAGGAGAGCGGTGTTACCTGCCATGATTGGTTTTTCTGTACTAAGCCTATTCCTAAAGATGAAATTATGAAGAAGATTAAGAAATAGAGTGTTGTGTAATTAGTATAATAAAAGAATGATAATAGAGCAAGATTTCCAAACCGGGATCTTGCTCTATTAATTTATAGAAAGTGGTGCTACCTAAGAAAGCAGAGACGAGCATTCATAGATAGAATGTTTTTTATTTTAAGAAAAAATAAACATTAAATTAATTCATTATGAACAAATGTTCATTATATTTGCACCGGACAATAAATTAAAACTATGCCAGGAAGACCTAAAATTACAAGAAAAATATCTGTTGCACCTGTTGCTTCAGGCTTCAGACCGTATGGTATGGCGCAGAATGCAAAGAAGAAAGAATCTTTGTTTCTTTTGTATGAAGAGTATGAAGCCTTGCGCCTTTGCGATTACGAAAAATACACTCAGGCAGAAGCTTCTTCTTTCATGAATGTATCTCGTCCCACTTTGACTCGTATCTATATGTCGGCTCGTGAAAAAATAGCTCAGGCATTTGTAGAGGGACGTAATATAATTATTGAAGGAGGTAAGGTCTGTTTTGATAGCGAATGGTATACCTGTGGCTCATGCAACTGCTTTTTCAATAATCCGGCCGAAGATAAACTAATAGAAGTGTGTCCTTTGTGTGGAAGTCGTGATATTCAAAATTACGAGAATCTTTCGGATGAAGAGAAAAGTGAATTTACCTATTTAGGGAATAGTGGTTGCGGTCGTGGACATTGCTCCAATAAGCGAAAAAGAGGACGTATGTGCCAGAAAAATCAATAATAAAACGTTATTAAAAATAGAAAGTATGAAAGTAGCAATAACAAGTTCCGGAAATTCTTTAAAAAGCAGTCTGGACAAACGTTTTGGTCGTTGTTCGTTTTTTGCAATCTACGATACACTGACAGAAGAAGTAGAATTTATTCCTAACCCTAATAAGGATGCTGAAGAAGGAGCCGGACCAGCCTCTGTGCAGTTAGTAGCTTCTGTTCCTGTAGAGAAGATTGTATCAGGAGAGTTTGGCTTTAAAATCAAATCATTATTGGTTGAACTGAGGATTCAGATGATTGTGGTTAAGGATTCTGATAAAACTGTAGAAGATATTATTGAGTTATTAAAACATTAAACTGATAAAACTATGCCACGTTTAGATGGAACAGGGCCCGAAAGTAAAGGTCAGGGAAGCGGTCGCCAATTGGGTAATTGTGTTAAACATACCAACGAGGAGCTTCTGGAAAAACTAGGTACCGGTGAAGGCAAAAGAAGACGTTCCGGTGGTGGAGAAGGTGATAAGAAACGTTTAAAGAGTAGTGATAAATTAAAATAATTAAGATAAAAATGAATAAAAGAATTGCGATTCCTGTAGAGGATGGAATGTTATGTGAACATTTTGGTCATTGTGAGTATTTTTATGTAGCCGATTTGGTAAACAACGAAATAGTAAAAGAAGAGCAGATTACTCCTCCGGAACATCAACCAGGTCTTTATCCTGCCTGGGTAGCAGGTAAGGGTGTATCTATTGTTATTGCAGGTGGTATGGGAGAGAAAGCAAAACAACTTTTCCGTCAACAGAATATTGATTTACATGTAGGTGCAGAGAAAAAAGAGCCTAAAGAGCTAGTGCTCGATTTTATCAAAGGGAACTTAATTACCGGAGCCAATACATGTAATCATCATGAGCATGATCATAGCTGTAGCTAGTGGTAAAGGCGGTACGGGTAAAACATTTTTTTCAACGAACTTGTTTTACTCGCTACGCCAAATGGGCTATTCTAGTTTATTGGTTGATTGTGATGCAGAGGCTCCTAATTCTTTTATTTTCTTTCCGGTTAAAAAGCTAAGCGAGGAAGTTGTAACAGAGTATAGGCCGGTTCTAGACCGTTCTAATTGTGTTCTATGTGGAAAGTGTGCCGAATACTGTAATTACCATGCAATTTTCTTTTTGCCGGCAATGAACAAAATACAGTTGCTCGATGACCTCTGTCACGGATGTGCTGCCTGCTCTGTTGCCTGTAATTACTCAGCAATAAGAGACTCCTATAAATTTATAGGAAAGGTCACATCTTATAAAACAGACGAATATGGTGCATGCATGTTCGAAGCTAAAATGACTCCGGGAGTTTCATCTCCGGTTCCTATAATTAAATCAGCTGTTAAGATGGCTGTGAAACAAGCCGATCAGCAAGATACAGCTTATGTAGTGCTCGATTCTCCTCCGGGAACAGCTTGTCCGTTCATACAAACAGCTTCACATGCCGATTTTGTGGTTCTAGTAACAGAACCAACACCTTTTGGACTGAGTGATTTAAAGCAAACCGTTGAGACTTTGAAAACAATGGGTAAAGAAATGGGAGTTGTAGTGAATAGGGCAGGACTGGGAAACAGAGATGTGTATCAGTATCTGGAAAATGAATCAATTCCATTGTTGGGTGAAATACCTTTCAATAAAGATGTTGCTTCACTTTATTCAGAAGGCAAAATTGCAGTAAAAGAATTAAGCTCGTTACAAGTGATATTTGAAGATATAGTTAAAGAAATAGTTAGTTATGGAAATTGCAGTAATTAGTGGTAAAGGAGGTACAGGCAAGTCGAGTATAAGCTCTGCTTTTGTTTCAATTGCAAAATTGGCAGTAGTTGTAGATTGCGATGTAGATGCTTCGAACCTCTATTTACTGTTTTCCCCATTGTGCAAAGAAGAGCAGGTCTTTGTGTCCGGTAGTCATGCTGTAGTAAACAACGATAAATGTACTAACTGTAATACATGCATTGATCTTTGCCGTTTTGATGCTATATCCAAAGTAGATGGTAAAATCAAAATATCAGAGTCAGCTTGTGATGGATGTTACCTGTGCTCTCGTGTATGTCCGGTTCAGGCAATTAAAATGATTCCTGCAGATAAAAGTCGTATGTATGCCGGGCCCTTTCGTTATGGCGATATGGTTTATGGCCGTTTGGCTCCCGGAGAAGAGAACTCAGGAAAAATGGTCAATCTATTGAGAGAGAAGGCAAAGAAATATGCCGAAGATTGCGGTTATGAAACAATTATACTCGATGGCCCTCCGGGTATTGGTTGTCCTGTTATATCAACTATTACAGGAGTAGATAAAGTTGTAGTTGTTACAGAACCAACAATGTCTGGTTTTATGGATATGAAACGAGTTATTGAAGTCGTTTATCGCTTTTCCGTTCATATATCAGTGATTGTGAATAAGTATGATTTGAATTCCGATATTTGTGAAGAAATAGATGAATGGTGCAAAGAGATGGAAATTCCGGTTGTTGCTCATTTACCTTTCGATGCACAAATAGTAGAAGCAATGATAGCCGGTAAAACAATAATAGAGTATAATAAAGATTGTGAAACTTCCCGCTTGATAGCGAATGCTTACAATTCAATTTGCGCTTTTTAATAAGTAAAAGGTGTGAAAAAGATAGTTTTTATTAGTAGAAATAGTATATGATTAGTCATCAATGTAAAATAAGGGTATTGTATCCCGATACAGATAAAATGGGGTATGTGCACCATTCAAATTATGCCCGATATTGTGAAAAAGCCCGTTGGGAACTCCTTAGAGATCTGGGCGTTTCGTACAAAGATATTGAAGATTCGGGTGTTATGCTACCAGTGGTAGGTATGAACTTTAAATATCTGAAACCTGCTGTATATGATGAATTGCTTAGAATTGAAACAGAATTGAAGGAGATAAAAGGACCTCTAATTAAATTTGTTTATTCAATCTATAATGAGATGAATGAATTGATAAATAAAGGTGAAACCACTCTTGCTTTTGTTAATTCAGAAACACGTAAGCCATGTCATCCTTCATCATTGCTTTTAGAAGCAATAAACGAAAGAAGTATCAGTAACAGATAAAAAACAATAAAAAAGTTTTTTGTAATAAGTTATATTATCATTTATTTGTTAGTAGAGGGGTCGTTGAGATTCTGTATGCTATAGCTTTTCGTTCAAGTTGTTAGCCGTTTCTTGTGTAATATGATGGGCGAAAGGTGATTTTTGTTGTAGCTATTAAGTCCGGGAAATAGCGCCTTTATTTCCCGGACTTTGAAATTGTTAATTGTTTATAATTTGAAAAATGGAAGAAAGAATAAATAAAGCTGTTGAGTTATTTAAAAGTGGGTACAATTGCTCACAATCTGTAGTTGCAGCTTTTGCCGATTTATATGATCTTACAGACAATCAGGCTTTGCGTATTTCTGCATCTTTTGGGGCTGGTATAGGTCGCATGAGGGAGACTTGTGGCGCTGCTTGCGGCATGTTTATCCTTGCCGGATTGGAGAATGGTACAACCATTGCCAAAGATCAAAAAGGAAAAGGAGAAAATTACAAACTGGTTCAGGATTTGGCTGCTGTGTTTAAGGAACGTAATGGCTCATTGATTTGTGGCGAGTTGTTAGGACTAAAGAAAGATCATGCAATCTCTTCTGTGCCGGAGGAACGAACAACCACTTATTTTGCTAAACGTCCGTGTGTAAAGATGGTAGAAGAAGCTGCCAGAATATGGGCTGAATATCTGGAGTCTCAAAAGTAGATTCCTTGTGAAAAGATAAAATGCAAGAAGAGTTCAGAGCGTGATTTTCACTCAGGAAATCATGCTCTTAATATAGTGTGCAGTTACAAATAAATATTTTTTAGCGCTACAAACTTGTTCCAATAGTATGATCGTAGAAATATATTGAAAACAAGAAAATATTGTATATCAAACAAATATATGGAAGAGTAAAAGTAGACTTCATTTCTCTGTAGTCCATATTCTAAAATTTCCTGATATAGAATGTCTTGTGCCTATAAGTTACTTTTTGTATTAATTTGTATTTCAATAAATTCTCTACCACTGTAAAGTCTGCATTGTCTTTTCTTAGCAATTCATTCATCGTATCTTCTCTTATTGGGTGCACGGCACAAATGTTCACAATATCCTCATCGGCTTTACCTGTATATCCAGTGTTTGTACCCTCAAAAGCGATAAGAAGTTCAACATTCAATTTGTTATTTAGGAAAATCTGGTAAGCTTCTGTTAGTGTATGCTCATTTGGAGGCGTAACAGTAGCAATAGCCGGTGGTCTTGTTGGAATAGAAATATAAGCAGTACCTGGGTTTAGCCGGTAAACAAGATCTGCTGTATGCTGTAAAGCTTCACTCGTATCATTTACCCCCTTCACAAGCATTGTTTCAGTAGCCAGTATACCTTTATATTCTTGGGAAAATTGAATCAGTCCGGATAGATAATTATCAAAGCAAATATTAGTAAATGGCCGATTAATTTGCTTCCAAATCTTTTCGTCGGCAGTATCAATTTTAACCGATACCCAATCGGCCAGTTGTAGTTCTTCTCTTAATGTTGAAGATTTTAGTAATGAAGCATTTGTTATAACAGCGATAGGAATATTAAATGCTTTTAGCTTTTTAATTGACTGTCCAAGATTTAAATCTAGCGTAGGCTCTCCATTAGCCACAAAAGTCAGATAATCAGGTCTGTCTTTTTCTTTTAATACACTTAGATGCTTTTTAACTTTCTCATAAATAACTAAGGGATCATAGAATGTTTCTCTGCTACTTCTATACTCGTTGGTTATACCAATTTGGCAATAGATGCATGAATAAGAGCATATTTTGTTAGTTGGAATATTGTTTATTCCAAGACTTTTCCCTAATCTGCGCGATTGGATAGGACCAAAACTAATCATGTTTATTTAAAATTTACTATTAATTGTAGTTGTTCAAAGAGCATTATGCTTAAGTAATCTACAAAGCTATAAACATTTACTAATGAACATTTGTTCATTAATGCCTCATTAATTTATTTATGAAACCCTTTAATAAAAAATAAACTTTAAAATAGTTCATTATGAACAAATGTTCATTATATTTGCAGTGTACAATCATTGATTAACAATTAAACAGAAAAGATATGTTTGGTAGAAATAATCGTCATGGCAGAAATTCCTTTAGAGGAAGTTCCCTTGAAAATGTAGATGATATTTGTGTATGCCCATCTTGTGGTTATGCAGTAGAGCATGAACGTGGAGTTCCTTGTAACACCTTGTTATGCCCCAAATGCGATTGTCATTTAGTTCGAAAAATAGTTCTTGAAATTCCTGAAGATACAGTACTGAGAAAAAAGGAAAATAAGAAAGACACTAAGCCTTTCCCTAAAGTAAATTCAGAATTATGCATGGGGTGTGGAGAATGTGAAGCAATTTGTCCCACAAGTGCAATTTCAATAGTAGATGGTGTAGCATTTATAGATGAAAGCAAATGTAGGAAATGCCGTTTATGCGTAACGGTGTGTCCTTCAGAAGCTATAAGTTAAATATTAGTTTTTAAAGAAAGAAAAATGAAACAGATTGTTGAGAAGATTCTTTTACCTGGAGTTAAGAATCTTATTGTAGTTGCTTCGGGTAAAGGCGGAGTTGGAAAGTCTACTATTTCAGCCAATTTGGCTATAACTCTTGCAAAGAAAGGTTATAAAACAGCTCTTGTAGATGCCGATATTTACGGTCCCTCTATTCCTAAAATGTTTGATATTGAAAACGAGAGACCAGCCTTGTCAGATGTAGAGAGCAATAAAATGGAACCAATAGAAAAATACGGAGTTAAAATTAATTCTATAGGTTTCTTTGTTGATAAGGACAAATCAATAATATGGCGTGGTCCAATGGTGTCAAATGCAATAACTCAATTGTTTACAGACACACGTTGGGGTGATATTGATTATATGATAATCGATTTTCCTCCGGGAACCGGAGATATACAGATAACTACCGTGCAGAAATTTAATATTAATGGTGCCGTAATAGTTACAACTCCACAAGAAATAGCTGTAAATGATGCTCGCAAAGGAGCCGAGATGTTCATTAATTCTAGCATAGAAGTACCATTGATTGGTTTGGTTGAGAACATGTCATGGTTTACTCCTAAACAGCATCCGGATGAAAAATATTACATTTTTGGAAAAGATGGAGGTAAAAAGCTTTCCTGCGAACTAGGTACACCATTATTGGTACAAGTTCCTTTGATAAAAGAAGTTGGTGAAGTAGCCGAACACGGAGAAAATTACAGTAATTTGCAGAATGAAGAATTGAATTCAATCTTTGAAAAGCTTGCAGAAAGCGTTACTCAGATAGTTCCTGTATTATCATAACATTATATTTTGCATAGGAATATTTATAAGACATCTGATATGCTAAAATTAATAGTTCTGATAGATAATAATAAATCTGATTCAAATAGTGATTTGCTTTGTGAGCATGGATTATCTATTTACTTTGAGGTCGATAATAAGAAATGGCTATATGATGTGGGAGCATCAGGAAAGTTCTTGCACAACGCTCTAACATTGGGTATTGCCATTGATGAAGTCAATAGCCTTGTACTCTCTCATGGTCACAAGGATCATACTGGAGGGTTAAAAGATTTCTTGCAAACAAATACTTCATCTCAAATATTTTTTCCTCAGGGAATAAGTAGCCGTTATTATTATACATACAGACACGAACGTAAACGCGATATAAGTCCGGACCATTTATTATTTGCCGAATATCCATCACGCTTTACTTCTGTGAAAGAGAGCATTTGGTTGTCCGATTCTGTGGCGTTGGTATACAACGATAGTTACTTATACCTTAAGCCAATGGGCAATCAGTTTCTCACGGTTTCTGATGGAACATCCGAACATCCCGATCTATTTAATGATGAAGTAGCGCTGGCTGTAAAGACAGAGAAAGGACTGGTAGTACTTTCGGCTTGCTCACATAACGGAGTTCTGAATAGACTTCATTCTTGTGCTAATTTTACACGTTGCAATAATGTTTATGCTTTCGTTGGTGGAATGCATCTGGTTGATGGTATTTCTGAAGATCAGGATGACGTAGAGGGTATTGCAGATGAAATTAAAACTTTATACCCTGAAATGAAAATCTATACCGGTCACTGTACAGGCGAAAATGCTATTTCTGTCTTTAGCCGGAAAATGAAAGATAGATTTTGCATTTTTAATAGTGGAATGAAAATATCTTTATAGTTGTTTTATCTAGTTTTTTATAATAGAGTGGTACTTTTTTTATAAAGTCCACTCTATTTTTTTTCGCTCGTTTGCTTCCGGTTTGTATTACCCTCGATGAACAATCTCAATGGCTTACTTATAACAAATTAAAGTAACTGTTATTCCCAAACCTCGTCCGATGTCGAAAAGCAGGAGCATTCTTTAACCCTCTCAAATGGATCAATAATACCATTATAATTCTTATCCGGACTCAAATCCCGATGGCCTACTACCTTGCTTCCTGGAAACTCTTTTAGTAACTTGCTAACCAGGGAGTGCAGTGCAATTTGCTGAGACAGTGTGCGAGTGTCTGCTGGTTTGCCGTTGGTGTCCAGTCCGCCTTCGTATCAGACGCCCAGAGACTTTGCGTTGTATCCGCGAGCGTGAGCTCCAACTTCATCGTGACTCCGCATTGGTTCTACTTTGCCGTTTTTACGGATATAGTAGTGATAACCCCAGGAACTGAATCCTCTTACCTTGTGTGCTGAATTAATGTCTTGTGCTGTTATATCTCTATCCACTCTCGTTGCCGAGCAGTGAATTACTATTAAATTTATTTCTCTCATTTTGTTTTGCCGTAATTTATTTGAAAATGCCGTTTTTTATTCCATAACCCCCATAAACAGGGCCTTCTAAATCCCTAAATGCCGTTGTTTATGTTTCGTCCCGTAATTTATTTGCAAATGCCGTAATTTATTTAAAAATGCCGTTTTTTATTCTGGAACCCCTATAAACAAAGGCATTCAGATACCCGAATGCCGTAATTCTTTGTTTAGTGCCGTAATTATTGCCTGTCTTTGCAACTAACTACTATACATTGCGCTTTAAGAGCGGTGTTTAGTTGAGCGTTCAACGTAATCATCTCCTGATACATCTGTTTCACTTTCTCGGAAAGTTCGAAGTAATCCTTCTCAAAGCGGGTTACCTGCTCCATCAGGTAGTCGAACTGACTCTTTACCAGTTCGGTGAAATCCTGCACCTGCTTGGCATCCTTCTTTTTTAGAAAAGGAAGTACCATTTGCAATATGTTTATAATGCCATCTAAAATTTTCATGTTTCTGTTTTTACTGATTAATAATTTGAAATAGGAGAGGCTCTCTCTTTTACGAGAGATCCCTCTCCACTTGCCTTTTTTTATGCTTATTTTACGTTACAGCAACTACGAGGTATATAACCTTTTTGCTTTACCGATGCACTGTGCTTAATTGCTTTACAATGGGTGGTAGCAAGATTCTATAGCCTCCCTGGTTTACCGATTGCTGTTTTTTTTCGTCCCACTTTTAGAAGAGTCCCGGAATTTGCCGGATGTTCTTTATCAATGCGGACTTAACGAGCACCAGTGCACCTGCTAGCCCACCTCGTTACCGCCATTGGTAACCTTTACCGGAAGCTTAGGCACCTGCGCATAAGCAAGTGTTTTTTGCATATTGATAAGCAACTTACCAGGGCGGAAGCTGATTTTGGTTCCGCGAATCAATGAAGATACAAACTCATCTTCTTTTTCGGCGCCTTTACTTCTCACTCCAATCTGGAAACTACCGAAGTTTCCTAGGCGAACAATTCTACCCTCGGCCAATCCCTTTTTCATCGATTCCAGAACAGCTTCTACAACAC